>RCUM01000012.1_pt1 | contig 279720 bp, 264 predicted proteins | sample 2166141 | NCBI WGS metagenome assembly RCUM01 (sample SAMN09932756, study PRJNA488358) | compost metagenome | isolation source: compost soil in crotonic acid-enriched | place: Germany: Experimental Botanical Garden | reverse complement strand
GTTATCCACGTGTTCTAGGCAGTCTTCAACGGTTACGCGGGCCATGGTCTTCCTCGTAGCAAATGCAATATGCGCGCTGCCCGGTTGGGCGAGCGGACTCAACAGTTTAAAAAATCACCAGCGATTAGGGAAGCGCTGATTTTTTGACCAAGCCCTTCAACGCGCTGCAAGCACCAATGTAAAGCGCTTGCAGCTGTTTTGGGAAGTGCTGATTATCCGAGCAATTCGGCCAGCAATTTGCCGAAACGTACTTGCTGGCGTTTCTGCTGGAGTTGATTGGCGCGGAAAATCGCCTTCAGATCGTCCAGTGCGTGAGCAAAATCGTCGTTGATGATCAGGTAGTCGTATTCGACATAGTGACTCATCTCGCTGACCGCTTCGCGCATCCGCCCGTCAATGATCTCGTCGCTGTCCTGGCCGCGATTGGTCAGGCGTTGGTGCAGGGCCTGAAGCGACGGCGGCAGGATAAAGATCGAGCGTGCTTGCGGCATCAGCTTGCGCACTTGCTCGGCGCCTTGCCAGTCGATTTCCAGAATCAGGTCGTGACCTTCGTCCAGCGTCTGCTGCAGGCGGCTTTGCGAGGTGCCGTAGAAGTTGCCGAAGACTTCGGCGCGTTCGAGGAAGTCGCCATGCTCGCCCATCTTCACGAACTCTTCGCGGGTCACGAAGTGATAGTTCACGCCGTCCACTTCACCCGGACGCATGGCGCGGGTGGTGTGGGAAACCGAAACGCGAATTTCCGGTATGGCATCGGTCAACGCCTTGACCAGACTGCTCTTGCCCGCGCCCGATGGCGCGGAAATGATGTACAGGGTGCCGGTGCTGTGGGTCATGTCGGGGTAGCCTTACTCAATATTCTGCACTTGTTCGCGCATCTGCTCGATCAACACCTTGAGGTTGACGGCGGCTTGGGTGCTGCGCGGGTCGAAGGCCTTGGAGCCCAGTGTGTTGGCTTCGCGGTTGAGTTCCTGCATCAGGAAGTCCAGGCGCCGACCAGCGGCACCGCCGGACTTGAGCACCCGGCGAACTTCGATGATGTGGGTGCTCAGGCGATCCAGTTCTTCGGCCACGTCGCTCTTTTGCGCGAGGATGACCATTTCCTGTTCCAGGCGCTGCGGATCCAGCTCGGCCTTCATGTCAGCGAAGCGATCGAGGACTTTCTGACGCTGGGTCGCGAGCATCTGCGGCACCAGTTCGCGCAGGGTCACGACGTCCTCTTCGATGGAGGTCAGACGCTCGTTGATCAGGCGTGCCAGCTCCGCGCCTTCGCGCTCGCGGCCGGCCTTCAGCTCTTTCAGGCCTTGATTGAAAAGCGCCAGTGCGTCGGCATTCAGCGCCTGCGGGTCGCTCGCATCGCCCACCAGTACGCCGGGCCAGGCCAGCACTTCCAGCGGGTTGAGTGCGGCAGGGTTTTTGATCAGCCCGGCAACGGTCTCGGCTGCAGCAACCAGCTGCGCGGCGCGCTCGCGATCGACTTGCAGGGTTTTGCCGGTGCTTTCTTCGGTGAAACGCAGGGTGCATTCGAGTTTGCCCCGCGACAGGCCCTGACGCAGCGCTTCACGCACCGCGCCTTCGAGGTCGCGAAACGACTCCGGCAGGCGCAGGTGGGGTTCCAGATAGCGGCTGTTCACCGAGCGCAGTTCCCAGCTCAGGGTGCCCTGTGCGCCGGCTTTTTCGACGCGGGCGAAGGCGGTCATGCTGTGCACCATGGCGGTGACCTCGCAAATGCAGATCGGCGCGAAACCTGTGTTCCGCAGGCGCGATATGTATGAATTTAAGCCGACTGGCAGCAAAGGCGCAGGATTGTAGCGCAGTGCGGCGAATGCGCCCAAACACACGGTGTGACAAAGGGCTGCATCCCGTCGGTAACGGGTGTTTCAGGGCCTTCGATCGTCGGGCTGGATTTTTAACGAGTGCCCACGCGCGGTGCAGCGCTCTATAATGCTCGGCAGTTTTCCGTCCCCAGTACAGGTATTCCCTATGAAACGTCCAAGTGGTCGCGCTGCCGATCAGCTCCGCTCGATCCGCATTACCCGCAACTACACCAAACACGCCGAGGGATCCGTACTGGTCGAATTCGGTGATACCAAAGTCATCTGCACCGTCAGCGTCGAAAACGGTGTGCCGCGCTTCCTCAAAGGCCAGGGCCAGGGTTGGTTGACCGCCGAATACGGCATGCTGCCGCGCGCCACTGGCGAGCGTAACCAGCGTGAAGCGAGCCGTGGCAAGCAGGGCGGCCGCACCCTGGAAATCCAGCGCCTGATCGGCCGTTCCCTGCGCGCTGCGCTGGACATGTCCAAGCTGGGCGATGTGACCCTGTACGTCGACTGCGACGTGATCCAGGCCGACGGTGGTACTCGCACGGCTTCGATCACCGGCGCCATGGTTGCACTGGTTGATGCGCTGAAAGTAATCAAGAAGCGTGGCGGCCTGAAGGGTGGCGATCCGCTCAAGCAGATGATCGGTGCCGTGTCGGTCGGCATGTATCAGGGTGAGGCTGTGCTGGATCTGGACTATCTTGAAGATTCCGCCGCCGAGACTGACCTCAACGTGGTGATGACCAGCACCGGTGGTTTCATCGAGGTGCAGGGTACGGCTGAAGGCGCGCCGTTCCAGCCTGAAGACTTGAACGCCATGCTGGAACTGGCCAAGCAAGGCATGAACGAAATCTTCGAACTGCAAAAGGCAGCACTGGCCGACTGAGCAGGTTCATAACCGCAAGGAGGACGCGATGAGTGACGAACAAGAGTTGCTGCCCAAACCGAGCCAGGAGGTTCGCCAGTGGGCGATGTTTTGTCATTTGTCGGCCTTGCTGGGGATCTGGATTCCGTTCGGCAATCTGATCGGGCCGTTGATCCTCTGGCAGATGAAGCGCGAAACGGACCCGTTCATCGACGCTCAAGGCAAGGAGGCGCTGAATTTTCAGATCACCGTCGCCATCGCCTCGTTGATCTGTTTCCTGCTGATGGTGCTGATCATCGGGTTCTTCCTGTTGGGGATACTGGCTATCGGTGCGCTCGTTTTGACCATCATCGCCGGTGTGAAGGCCAATGAAGGTTTTCCTTACCGATATCCGTTTACCTGGCGACTGATCAAATAAGGCGCTCGAAAAGTTTTAAAACAAATGCCCTGACCTGTCAGGGCATTTTATTAATGCAACAAAATTAATCGCTATTATGGGTAGGAATGATCTGATCGCGATGATCGGTCGATACTCTTTCTGTATATACACTTTTAGTCACAACTGCATCGGCTTAGTTCGGATTCATGGCCTTGGAATCAAAGGCGACGATTGTTAAAGTTGCTCGGATAATATTTCTCCTGAAATATTAAGATATATTCAAGCCATCGAAGGCTATTGAATTTCCGAGTAATCAGTGTTGAGACAATCAGTCGGTTCATGAGGTGCGTGCAGGTAAACAGCTCGCCTCTGAATATATAGCCAAGAATAATCCCAATGATTCAGCTCGATTTTTACGGAACACTTGTGGCCGCCTCCTTAGTTCTTTTGCTAGGGCGCGGGCTAGTTATGCGTGTTGGCTTCATGCGCAGTTACAATATCCCTGAACCGGTCGCGGGTGGCCTGGTAGTTGCCTTGATCTTGTTGCTGCTGCGAACGCTAAATATTGAAATTCGTTTCGATACTTCGCTGCAGACACCTTTGATGCTGGCCTTTTTTGCCACCATTGGTCTAAGTGCAGACTTTGCCAGCTTGAAGAAAGGCGGGCGCGTTGTCGGGATATTTCTGTTGGCAGTCACCGGATTGTTGGTGGTGCAAAATGCGATGGGGATCGGGCTGGCAACAATGCTCGGGCTCGATCCATTGATGGGACTGCTGACCGGATCGATCACCTTGGCGGGCGGTCACGGCACTGGGGCTGCGTGGGGTACGGTATTCAGTGAGAAATACGGTCTGGCCTCTGCCTCCGAGCTGGCGATCGCCTCCGCGACGTTTGGTCTGGTGCTGGGTGGTTTGATTGGTGGACCGGTTGCACGGTTGCTCATCAAGCGAGTGCAGGTGCCCGGTTGTCAGAATCAGCAAACGCCGCGGTTGCCAAGAGGCTTCGAGCAACCAAACAAAGAACGTTCGATTACCCCGTTTTCGTTTATAGAAACACTCGCCCTGATTGCAGTCAGCTTGTTGGCGGGCAATCTTCTGAATGGCTGGCTGCACGGTACTTCATTCGAGTTGCCGACGTTCGTTTGTGTTCTGTTTGTTGGCGTGGTCTTGCGCAACGGGCTTTCGGCGTTGGGTCTGTATCAGGTGTTCGAGCGTGAGGTGTCGGTGCTGGGTAATGTCAGCTTGTCGCTGTTTCTGGCGATTGCCCTGATGTCGCTCAAGTTGTGGGATCTGGCCGCACTGGCGTTGCCGATTTTCATCATTCTGGCTGTACAGGCGCTGGTCATGGCGTTGTTCGCGATTTTCGTGACATTCCGGATGATGGGGCGCAACTACGACGCGGCCGTGCTGGCGGCAGGGCATTGCGGTTTCGGATTGGGTGCGACGCCGACGGCGATTGCCAATATGCAGGCAGTGACGCAGCGTTATGGGCCGTCGCAGATTGCCTTTCTGGTGGTGCCGATGGTCGGAGCGTTTTTCATCGATATCATTAATGTCGTCGTGATCAAGCTCTACCTGACCTTACCGTTCTTCGCCGCTGTCTGAGTCCGAATCGGCTTGGCACTGACGCACAAAAAATGCCCGTATCTTGCGATACGGGCATTTTTAACTGCGAAACGACGCTTAGATGGTCAGCGTCCAGTCGTAGTCGACGATCAGCGGTGCGTGCTGCGAGAACCGTGGTTGACGCGGCAGGCGAGCACTGCGCACGAAGCGCCGCAGGCCCGGGGTCAGGATCTGGTAGTCAAACCGCCAGCCGAGATTGAGCATCTCGGCCTGTTCGTTGTCCGGCCACCAGCTGTACTGGTCGCCTTCGCGGCTGACTTCGCGCAGGGCATCGACATAGCCCATGTTGCCGACAATCTCGTCCATCCAGGCGCGTTCTGGCGCCAGGAAGCCCGGGGATTGCTGGCTGTCGCGCCAGTTCTTGATGTCGAGCTTCTGCTGCGCCACGTACAGCGAGCCACAATAAATGTACTCGCGACGTTTGCGCCGCTGTTTGTCCAGGTACTTGCCGAAGTCGTCCATGAGCTTGAACTTCTGGTTCAAGTCCTCATCGCCGTTCATCCCCGAAGGAAGCAGCAAGGTGGCAATACTGACTTTGTCGAAATCTGCTTGCAGGTAGCGCCCGTAGCGGTCGGCCGTCTCGAAACCGAGACCGCTGATGACAGCCTTCGGTTGCAACCGCGAATACAAAGCCACGCCGCCTTGGGCAGGGACTTCAGCATCGCAGGCATAAAGGAAGTAGCCATCCAGTTGGAAGGCTGGGTCATCCAGTTCAAAGGCGGAGGCACGGGTGTCCTGCAGGCAGATGACGTCGGCATTCTGTGCTTGCAGCCAACTGAGCAAACCACGCTCGACTGCAGCCTGAATACCATTGACGTTCACACTGATGATCCGCATAAATGGCCCCAAAAATCGCGTGCGTGTATGATACACGGCGTCAAGCTAATTAGCTAAATCCGTGGTATTTGGGGTTTTTTTCATGCAAGCGTATCAGCGCGATTTCATTCGTTTTGCCATCGATCGCGGCGTTTTGCGCTTCGGTGAGTTCACCCTGAAGTCCGGGCGCACCAGTCCTTACTTCTTCAACGCCGGCCTGTTCAACTCGGGTTCGGCCCTGGCGCAGTTGGGGCGTTTCTACGCTGCAGCCATTGCCGAAAGCGGTATTCCCTTCGACGTTCTGTTTGGACCGGCCTACAAAGGCATCCCGTTGGCAGCGACCACAGCTGTCGCGTTGGCCGAGCACCACGACCGTGATCTGCCATGGTGCTTCAACCGCAAGGAAGCCAAGGCCCACGGCGAGGGCGGCAGTCTGGTCGGCGCGCCGCTGACTGGCGATGTGCTGATCATCGACGACGTGATCACCGCTGGTACGGCAATCCGCGAAGTGATGCAAATCATCGCTTCCCAGGACGGCGCCAAAGCTGCGGGCGTGCTGATCGCGCTGAACCGTCAGGAGCGTGGCAACGGTGAGTTGTCGGCGATTCAGGAAGTAGAACGCGACTTCGGCATCCCCGTCATCAGCATTGTTTCGCTGAACCAGGTGCTGGAATTCCTCGCTGACGACCCGCAACTCAAGCAGCACCTGCCAGCCGTGGAAGCCTACCGCGCCCAATTCGGCGTCTGACACACCTTCTCTGTAGGAGCTGCCGAAGGCTGCGATCTTTTGATTTTGGCATTTGCGAGCAAGATCAAAAGATCGCAGCCTTCGGCAGCTCCTACACAGGAGAGGTGCAGAAGTCTGAGGTTGCAGGCAAAAAAAGACCCCGCTCAGCCTGGCTGAGCGGGGTCTTTTTGTTTGCGTCTGCGCTTACGGACGCTTGCGATTGCTGATCAGCGTGCCCACACCGGTGTCGGTGAAGATTTCCAGCAGGATCGCGTTCGGCACGCGGCCGTCGATGATCAGCGAGCTGCCCACGCCGCCCTGAACCGCTTCCAGTGCACAACGGATCTTCGGCAGCATACCGCCGTAGATAGTGCCGTCGGCGATCAGGTCGTCGACCTGCTGCGTGCTCAGGCCGGTCAACACGGTGCCCGACTTGTCCATCAGGCCGGCAATATTGGTCAGCAACATCAGCTTCTCGGCTTTCAGTGCCTCGGCGACTTTACCAGCCACCAGATCCGCGTTGATGTTGTACGACTCGCCGTTCTCACCCACGCCAATCGGCGCAATCACCGGAATGAAGTTGCCTTTGACCAGCAGGTTCAGCAGTTCGGTGTTGATCCCGACCACTTCGCCGACCTGACCGATGTCGATGATTTCCGGCTGGGTCATCTCCGGGGTCTGACGGGTGACGGTGAGCTTCTTCGCACGAATCAGCCCGGCGTCTTTACCGGTCAGGCCGATGGCGCTGCCGCCGTGACGGTTGATCAGGTTGACGATGCTTTTGTTGACCTGGCCGCCAAGGACCATTTCCACCACATCCATGGTCGCGGCGTCGGTGACGCGCATACCATCGACGAAGTGGCTTTCGATCGACAGACGCTTGAGCAGATCACCGATCTGCGGGCCACCACCGTGCACGACCACCGGGTTGATGCCCACGGCTTTCATCAAGACGATGTCGCGCGCAAAGCCGGTTTTCAGCTCCTCACTTTCCATCGCGTTGCCGCCGTATTTGATCACCAGGGTCTTGCCGACATAACGTCGGATGTAAGGCAACGCTTCGGACAGGACCTGGGCGGTATGGGCGGCGGCTTCGCGTTCGAGGGTCATTCAGGGCTCCGGGTGGATCAGAACGGTAGTTGGAGATCAGGTGCAACACGTTTCAATTGGGCGTGGAATACGTCCTTGATACGCGCAAGTTCTGCCTCGTCATCGGCCTCGAAGCGCAGCACCATCACCGGTGTGGTGTTGGACGCGCGCACCAGGCCCCAGCCTTTGGCGTAATCGACTCGCACGCCGTCGATGGTGGTCAGGTCAGCGCCTGCGCCCCACTGTGCGTCGTGCAGTGCATCAATGATGCTGAATTTGCTCTCTTCGGTCACATGGATATTGATTTCCGGCGTAGAAATATCGTTCGGGAAGGTTGCAAACAGCTCTTCCGCGGTGGATTTTTCCTTGCTGAGGATCTCCAGCAGCCGTGCGGCGCTGTAGATGCCGTCGTCGAAACCGAACCAGCGCTCCTTGAAGAAGATGTGCCCACTCATTTCACCGGCCAATAGTGCACCGGATTGTTTCATTTTCTTTTTGATCAACGAATGACCGGTCTTCCACATTAGCGGACGGCCGCCGTATTCCTTGATCAGCGGCACCAGGCGGCGGGTGCATTTGACGTCGAAGATGATTTCCGCGTCCGGGTTGCGCGCGACCACGTCACGGGCGAACAGCATCAGCAGGCGATCGGGGTAAACGATGCTGCCGGTGTTGGTCACCACGCCGACACGGTCGCCGTCGCCGTCGAAAGCCAGGCCGATGTCGGCGTTGGTTTCTTTGACTTTGGCGATCAGATCGACGAGGTTTTCAGGCTTGCCCGGATCCGGGTGGTGGTTCGGGAAGTTGCCATCGACCTCGCAGAACAGCGGGATGACTTCGCAATTCAGCGCTTCGATCAGTTGCGGGGCGATCACACCGGCCGCGCCGTTGCCGCAGTCGACCACGACCTTCATGCGCCGCGCCAGTTTGATGTCCTGGACGATTTCGGTGTTGTAGCGGTCGAGGATCTCGACCTGAGTGACACTGCCGGTGCCGCTGCTCAAGTTGTTGGTCTTGAGGCGCTCGTGCAGGGCCTGGATCTGTTCGTTGGCGAGGGTGTCGCCGGCGATGACGATCTTGAAACCGTTGTAGTTCGACGGGTTGTGGCTGCCGGTGAGCATCACCCCGGATTTGCCGGCCAGGACGTTGGCGGCGTAGTACAGCGCGGGCGTTGGCACCAGGCCGACATCGCTGACGTGGCAGCCGCTTTCGGCGATGCCGCGAATCAGTTCTGCAACCAGCTCCGGGCCGGACAGGCGGCCGTCGCGACCGACGGAAACGTTCGGCTCACCTTGGGCCAGGCTCTGCGAACCGATGGCGCGGCCGATCCAGTAAGCGGTTTCGGCATTGAGGAATTCCGGCACGGTGCCGCGAATGTCATAGGCGCGGAAAATGCTGTCGGGCAGCTTCGGGGCGATCTTGGCTGGGGTGCTCATCTACGGAAATGCTCCATCTCGAAAGTGGCGGGACAGACCGACGAATCGTTCGACGGCAGGCTCAAACTGAAGGGTATGACGGCGTTTTCCACGGAGAGTTCGTGGTATGAAAGGGCCATGATGCCTCGGCGGGCGTGGCTTTCGGCCGGCAAAACCTTGATTTTCGGTGTTAAACCTTTCAGCTGATCTGCTGAAACTTCCCCCTGTAGGAGCTGCCGCAGGCTGCGATCTATTGATCTTGATCTTAAAAATCAAAAGATCGCAGCCTGCGGCAGCTCCTACAGAAGATGGCTCCGGTTATTTGGTGCCGGTATGGCCAAATCCGCCAGTGCCGCGTTCGGTTTCGACGAACTCTTCAACCATTTCGAAATGCGCCTGTACCACCGGTACCAGCACCAGTTGCGCCAGACGTTCGCCGACGGTCATGGTGAAGTCGGTCTGGCCACGGTTCCAGCAAGACACCATCAGCGGGCCCTGATAATCCGAGTCAATCAGACCCACGAGGTTGCCCAGCACGATGCCGTGCTTATGGCCCATGCCCGAGCGCGGCAGGATCAGCGCGGCGAGGTTCGGGTCGCCGATGTAAACCGACAGACCGGTGGGGATCAGCACGGTTTCACCCGGCTTGATCACGATGTCCTGATCCAGCATGGCGCGCAGGTCGAGGCCGGCGGAACCCGGGGTGGCGTATTGCGGCAGCGGGAATTCGGTGCCGATGCGTGGGTCGAGGATCTTGGCTTGCAAAGCGTGCATGTAAATTAAACCTGGTTCAGACGTTCGGCGATAAAGGTGACCAGTTGGCGAGCGATCTTGCTCTTGCTGGTCTGGGCGAAAACCGTGGCGTGCAGCGCACGGTCAATCACGCTGCAGGCGTTTTCTTCGCTGTTGAAACCGATGCTCGGGTTGGCGACGTCGTTGGCGACGATCAAATCGAGATTCTTGTCCTTCAGCTTGCGTGCAGCGTAGTCGAGCAGGTGTTCGGTCTCGGCGGCGAAACCGACACTGAACGGACGGTCGGGACGCGTCGCGATGGTGGCCAGGATGTCCGGGTTACGCACCATTTGCAGGACGAAGCCGTCACCGCTCGTAGGATCTTTCTTGAGTTTTTGCGGGGCGACGACTTCCGGGCGGTAGTCCGCAACGGCTGCCGAGGCGATGAACACATCGCACGGGATCGCCGACTCGCAAGCCGCGAGCATGTCGCGGGCGCTGACCACGTCGATACGCGTGACGCGATCCGGTGTCGGCAGGTGCACCGGGCCGCTGATCAGCGTGACGCGGGCGCCGGCCTCAACTGCGGCTTCAGCGAGGGCGAAGCCCATTTTGCCTGAGCTGTGGTTAGTGATGTAGCGAACCGGGTCGATGTTTTCCTGAGTCGGGCCGGCGGTGATGACGACGTGTTTGCCGGTCAGCGCCTGGCGCTGGAAGCAGTCCGCCGCGCATTGTGCGAGGTCGGTGGCCTCCATCATGCGGCCCATGCCGATGTCGCCGCAGGCCTGGCTACCCGAGGCCGGGCCGAAGGTCTTCAGGCCACGGCTTTCCAGGAGTTGCAGGTTGGCCTGGGTCGCCGGATCACGCCACATCGCCTGATTCATTGCCGGCGCGACTGCCACAACGGCGTCGGTGGCCAGCACCAGGGTGGTCAGCAAATCGTTGGCGATGCCTTGGGCCAGGCGGGCGATCAGGTCGGCGGTGGCCGGGGCGATCAGTACCAGATCGGCCCATTTCGCCAGCTCGATGTGGCCCATCGCGGCTTCGGCAGCCGGGTCGAGCAAGTCGAGGTGGACTGGGTGGCCGGACAGCGCTTGCATGGTCAGCGGGGTGATGAACTCGGCGCCGCCATGGGTCATGACCACGCGTACTTCGGCACCCTGATCGATCAGGCGACGAACCAGATCGGCGCTCTTGTAGGCCGCGATGCCGCCGCCGACGCCGAGCACGATGCGTTTCCGATACAGCCGCTGCATAGGTCTGCCTTTCATTTCGTGGGTGACATACGTGGCGAAACCCCCTCCCCAGGGTGAATTCGCCCGCAAAAAAGATGGGCTACGATATCACAGCGACCGCTACGGAACAGCGGCGCCCACAGACAGGGAAGTGCTATGAGTATTCGCGATTGGCCTGCGGCGGAACGTCCGCGGGAAAGGTTGTTGGAGCACGGGGCAGCGAGCCTTTCGGACGCTGAGTTACTGGCGATTTTTCTGCGCACCGGATTGCCCGGACTAAGTGCTGTGGATCTGGCGCGCAATCTGTTGACTCAATTCGGTAGTCTGCGTTTGCTGCTTGAGGCCGATCAGGACGAATTCAGTAAACAATTGGGGCTCGGGCCGGCGAAGTTTGCGCAACTGCAAGCTGCTCAGGAAATGAACAGGCGGCATCTGGCTGAGAAATCACGGCAGAAACCAGCCCTGGAAAACCCTCAGGTCGTTCGCGATTATCTGAAATCGATGCTGCGTCACGAACCGCATGAGGTGTTTGGTTGCCTGTTTCTCGACTCCAAACATCAAGTACTGAATTTCGAGATACTGTTTCGCGGCTCAATCGACAACACCAGCGTGCATCCACGCGAGGTTGTGAAGCGATGTTTGGCCAATAACGCCGCTGCGTTGATCCTGTGCCACAACCATCCATCGGGGAACACTGACCCCAGTCAGGCAGATCGGCTGCTGACCAAGCGACTGCAAAAGGCACTGGAGCTGATTGATGTGCGGGTGCTCGATCACTTCATCGTCGGCGATGGTGAGCCGTTGTCGATGGCTGAGTGTGGCTGGATGTAAAGTTCAGGGGAAAAACGCTAAACCCCTGTAGGAGTGAGCCTGCTCGCGATAGCAATTTTCCAGTCACCGAATGGGTTGACTGAAATGACGCCATCGCGAGCAGGCTCACTCCTACACGTTATGTGCAGGGCAGGTTATTTCAGGTTTACCTTCGAATAGTCCTGGCGGCCAAAGGGGCTTACCGAGTAACCCTGCACGTCCTTACGTGTCAGCGCATAAGCGGTCGGATGCGCCAGCGGCAACCACAACGCCTGCTGCTGAATCTGCGCCTGCGCCTGCTCGTACAGCTTGGTGCGTACACCTTGTTCGCTGGTGGTCTTGCCGGCGCTGATCAGCTTGTCCAGATCGGCATTGCAGTAGCGCGCGAAGTTGGTGCCCGATTTGACCGCGGCGCAGGAAAACTGCGGTGTCAGGAAATTGTCCGGGTCGCCGTTGTCGCCGGCCCAGCCCATGAACAGCAGGTCATGCTCGCCCGCCTTGGCGCGGCGAATCAGTTCGCCCCACTCGATCACGCGGATTTCCGCCTGAATACCGATTTCCGCCAGATCCGATTGCAACAACTGTGCACCGAGGCTTGGGTTCGGGTTGAGCAGGCTGCCTGATGGACGCGTCCAGATGGTGGTCTGGAAGCCGTCTTTCAAACCGGCCTTGGCCATCAGCGCCTTGGCTTTGGCCACGTCATGCGGGTAACCCGGCAGGTTCTTCGCATAACTCCAGGTGTTCGGTGGGTAAGGGCCATTGGCCGCTTCGGCGGTGTCTTCGAACACCGCCTTGATGTAGTTGGCCTTGTCGAAGGCGAGGTTGATGGCCTGACGCACCTCTGGCTTGTCCAGCGGCGGATGCTGGCTGTTGATGCCAACGAAAGAGGTCATGAAGGCGTCAGTCTTTTCGACTTTTAGTGTCGGCTCTTTCAGCGCGGCCTGTACGTCCAAAGGTTTTGGCGACAGGGCGATCTGGCATTCGTTGCGCCGTAGCTTTTGCAGGCGCACGTTGGCGTCCGGGGTGATGGCGAAGATCAACGGGTCTACCGAAGGCTTGCCGCCAAAGTAATCTGGGTTGGCCTTGTAGCGAATCGCCGCGTCTTTCTGGAAGCGGTTGAACACAAACGGGCCGGTACCGATCGGCTGGCTGTTGAGCTTGTCCGTGGCGTTGGCCTTCATCAATTTGTCGGCGTATTCGGCGGAGTAGATCGAGGCGAAGCCCATGCTCAGTGTCGCCAGGAAGGTCGAGTCCGGGTGATCAAGGGTGAAACGCACGGTCAGCGGATCGAGCGCGTCGATCTTCTTGATCAGCGCTGGCAACTGCATCGATTGCGCATGGGGGAAGCCGCTTTGGGCGACTTTGTGCCACGGGTTGGCCGGGTCGAGCATGCGGTCGAAGCTGAATTTGACGTCTTCTGCGGTCAGCTCACGGCTCGGCCTGAAGTAGTCAGTCGTATGAAACTTCACCTGCGGGTGTAGCTTGAAGACATACGTCAGGCCATCGGTGCTGACTTCCCAGCTGTCGGCCAGGCTCGGCACGACTTTGCCGCTGGCGGTGTCGAATTCAACGAGACGGTTCATCAGCACGTCGGCCGAGGCGTTGGTGGTGGTCAGCGAGTTGTACTGCACCACGTCGAACCCTTCAGGGCTGGCCTCGGTGCAGACGCTCAGCGCGGCGGCCTGGGCCAGGGGGCTCAGCAGGAGCGGGGCGAGCAACAGGGGTAGGGCAGCGAGGCGCATGGTCGGTTTCCTTTTACAGATCGAAGGCCCATCTGCAAGTGCAGTCTGGAAAAGGCCTACCCTAGAGGTCTGGATTACAAATGACTATCCCCTTTTTGCATTTTCGGGGCACAGTGATGGCGGTTTTTCAGACCGCGGTGCGCGGTAAAAAGTCTGAATCGCCCGCAAGGGTGGTTTTCTGCGACGAGTGGTAAAAATCGATGCCAGCCTTTATCCAAGCCGTTCGCAGGCTGAAAAAGCGCCTTTTTGTGGATTGTTTGCACACCGAATGTTGTTGCTCTGAAGTCTTTCTGGTATAAAGCAGCGCTCTTTTCTAGGGGCCCGGTTCCTTCACTGTAGGTGTAGCCGGTAAGACCTCTAAAGAAACGCGGCGCCTGGCGCCAAATGACTGAGAGATTAAGCGGCCAACCCATGCCGGGTTGGGCATGTGGTTTTAGAGGGCTGAGGCATGTCGAGAGTATGTCAAGTTACCGGTAAGGGTCCGGTGACTGGGAATAACATTTCCCACGCAAACAACAAAACCCGTCGTCGTTTCCTGCCGAACCTGCAGCATCACCGCTTCTGGGTTGAAGAAGAGAAACGTTTTGTGCGTCTGCGCGTATCTGCCAAAGGCATGCGTATCATCGACAAGCGTGGCATCACTGTCGTGCTCGCCGAACTTCGCCGCGATGGCAAGATTTAAGGGAGCTAATCATGCGTGAATTGATTCGTTTGATCTCGAGCGCCGGTACTGGTCACTTCTACACTACCGACAAGAACAAGCGTACTACCCCGGACAAAATCGAGATCAAGAAATATGATCCGGTTGTTCGCAAGCACGTGATCTACAAGGAAGGCAAAATCAAGTAATTGATTTTTCCCGACTTACGAAAAAGGCCCGTATCTCACGATACGGGCCTTTTTTGTTGCCTCGGATTTTGTGTTTCCTGTTCTGGCCCTATCGCGAGCAGGCTCACTCCTAAATTGGAATGCGGTCACCTGTAGGAGTGAGCCTGCTCGCGATAGGGCCGGATCAGCCAGCGAAAATCCTCAAGCCTTCTGTTCAAAGATCACATAGATCTTGCGGCAAGCCTCAAGCACTTCCCAAGTGCCCCGAAACCCTGCCGGAATCACAAACCGGTCGCCAACGCGCAACGTCTTGGCATTGCCCTCGCCGTCACGCAGCACCGAGACCCCCTGCAGGATTTCGCAGTACTCATGCTCGGTGTAATTCACCGTCCACTGCCCGATCGCACCTTCCCAAACGCCAACGCCCATCTGCCCACAGGGGCTTTCGTACTGATGGAACACCGCTTGCTCAGGATCTCCCTTCAGCACCTTCGCCGGGTCCGGGCGATAGCGTTCGGCTTCGCTGCTGGTCAGGCTGATGTCGACGACGTTCTGGATGTTCATTGTTGTTATCCCCCGTGAATACGGCGCGATTGGCTGGAAAGGGTCAAAGTCTATGTTGATTAAAATCAACACCGCAAGGCCGTATGACCACCTTATGTCAAATATATTGAAACAACCCCGGCCGCTGGTTTAGGGTGGCGGGTGCCTCTGGCCGAAAAACCGGCTGGCCGGGCAGAATTCCTGAGGACGCTGGCGAAGATCGCGCGGCGCTCGTATTCAACAAGCGGAGGACACTCGAAATGACCACCCTGACTCGTGCCGACTGGGAACAACGCGCCCGCGACCTGAAAATCGAAGGCCGCGCCTACCTCAATGGCGAATACACCGACGCCGTCTCCGGCGAGACCTTCGAGTGCATCAGTCCGGTCGATGGCCGTCTGCTTGGCAAGATCGCCAGCTGTGACGCCGCCGACGCCCAGCGCGCCGTGGAAAACGCCCGCGCTACTTTCAATTCCGGCGTCTGGTCGCGCCTGGCGCCGACCAAACGCAAAGCCACCATGATTCGTTTTGCCGGCCTGCTTAAGCAGCACGCCGAAGAACTGGCCCTGCTCGAAACCCTCGACATGGGCAAGCCGATCAGCGATTCGCTGTACATCGACGTTCCGGGTGCGGCGCAAGCGCTGAGCTGGAGCGGTGAAGCGATCGACAAGATCTACGACGAAGTCGCCGCTACGCCGCACGACCAGCTGGGTCTGGTAACCCGCGAGCCGGTAGGCGTGGTCGGCGCCATCGTGCCGTGGAACTTCCCGCTGATGATGGCCTGCTGGAAACTCGGCCCGGCGCTGTCGACCGGTAACTCGGTGATCCTCAAGCCATCGGAAAAATCCCCGCTGACCGCCATCCGTATCGCTGCGCTGGCTGTTGAAGCCGGTATTCCGAAAGGCGTGCTCAACGTGCTGCCGGGCTACGGTCACACCGTCGGCAAGGCGCTGGCCCTGCACAACGATGTCGACACGCTGGTGTTCACCGGTTCGACCAAAATCGCCAAGCAACTGATGATCTACTCCGGCGAATCGAACATGAAGCGTGTCTGGCTGGAAGCCGGTGGCAAGAGTCCGAACATCGTCTTTGCCGATGCGCCGGATTTGCAGGCTGCGGCTGAATCTGCCGCCAGCGCCATCGCCTTCAACCAGGGCGAAGTGTGCACCGCCGGCTCGCGTCTGCTGGTCGAGCGTTCGATCAAGGACACATTCCTGCCAATGGTGATCGAGGCGCTGAAAGCCTGGAAGCCGGGCAATCCGCTGGATCCGGCGACCAACGTCGGTGCGCTGGTGGATACCCAGCAGATGAACACCGTGCTGTCGTACATCGAGTCCGGCCACAGCGATGGCGCCAAACTGGTGGCTGGCGGTAAGCGCATCCTTCAGGAAACCGGCGGCACTTACGTTGAGCCGACTATTTTCGACGGTGTGAGCAACGCGATGAAGATCGCTCAGGAAGAGATCTTCGGCCCGGTGCTGTCGGTCATCGCTTTCGATACGGCTGAAGAAGCGATCCAGATCGCCAACGACACGCCGTATGGCTTGGCCGCTGCGGTATGGACCCAGGACATCTCCAAGGCGCATTTGACCGCCAAGGCACTGCGCGCCGGCAGCGTGTGGGTTAACCAGTACGATGGTGGTGATATGACCGCACCGTTCGGCGGCTTCAAGCAGTCGGGTAACGGTCGCGACAAATCGCTGCACGCGTTCGACAAGTACACCGAGCTGAAAGCGACGTGGATCAAGCTGTAAGCCGTTAGGAGGGTCTGTTCGCAAGAGCAGATCCTCCAGACGAGGCAGATCCCTGTGGGAGCGAGCCTGCTCGCGAAAGCGGTGTATCAGTCAGCCCATGTGCTGAATGTGCAGCCGCATTCGCGAGCAGGCTCGCTCCCACATTTGTTTGATGTGGCCTCTAAAAAAATAATCCACAGGAGCGTGGAACATGCGGTGGGCGACGTATTTCGCCGTGTTGGCGTCTGTCTTGAGTGTCGGCCTGGCCCTGGGGGTCAGCATGCCGTTGGTGTCGTTGCGCCTCGAAGGTTGGGGCTACGGCTCCTTCGCCATTGGTGTAATGGCAGCGATGCCAGCAATTGGCGTGTTGTTGGGCGCGAAGATTTCCAGTCATCTGGCGGCACGTTTCGGCACGGCGAACCTGATGCGCCTGTGCCTGTGGGCCGGGGCGCTGTCGATCGGTCTGTTGGCGTTGCTGCCGAGCTACCCGATCTGGCTGGTGCTACGGCTGATGATCGGGGTGATCCTGACCATCGTGTTCATCCTCGGCGAGAGCTGGATCAATCAACTGGTGGTCGAGAACTGGCGCGGGCGACTGGTGGCGCTGTATGGCAGCAGCTATGCGTTGAGCCAACTGTCGGGTCCGTTGCTGTTGGGCGCGCTGGGTACCGAGCATGATTACGGTTTCTGGGTCGGTGTCGCTTTGCTGTTGCTGTCGCCATTGCTCTTGCTGGGTCGCAGCGGTGCGCCGAGCAGTGAAGCCAGCAGCGTAACGTTCAAGGAATTGTGGGGCTTCGCCCGTGAGTTGCCGGCGATTGCCTGGGCGGTGTCGTTGTTCGCCGCATTCGAGGCGATGATCCTGACGTTACTGCCGGTGTATTGCCTGCAACAGGGCTTCACTGCCGAGATTGCGCTGGCGATGGTCAGCACGGTGGTGGTGGGTGATGCGCTGCTGCAACTGCCGATTGGTGCGCTGGCCGATTATCTGTCACGGCGTACGCTATTCGCCGGTTGTGCGGTGGTGTTGATGGTGTCGAGTCTGGCGATTCCGCTGTTGCTCGACACGCTACTGATCTGGCCATTGTGGGTATTGTTCGGGGCGAGTGCCGGTGGTTTGTTCACTCTGTCGCTGATTCTGATTGGCGAGCGTTATCGTGACGATGCGCTGGTGCGGGCGAATGCGCACATTGCGCAGTTGTGGGGTGTCGGTTGTCTGGTCGGGCCGCTGGCCGCGGGGGCGGGCAGCCAGTGGATCAGTGGGCATGCGTTGCCGTTGTTGATGGCGATCGGAGCGTTCGGGTTGGTGATATTGCTGTTGCGCCAAGGTGCATTTGGCGCAGTTACTGAGCCTGCCTGACATCAAAAGATCGCAGCCTTCGGCAGCTCCTACAGGAGGAATGCACTTCAACTGTAGGAGCTGCCGAAGGCTGCGATCCTTTGCTTTTTTAAAGCATTCGCTCAAGCCCTACCGTGGTGCTGAACCACGCATTGAACCGCCGCCACCAACTCCCCGGCTCCTTGGTCAGGGTGTGCATCTGGCCGTTGTCCTCAGTGATCCAGACGATCTGGCCATCCTGTAACTTCGCCTCGTAACTCAGCGCCGGCGCCATCCCCTGCAAGGCCAGCTCACGCACATGCTCGGCCAACTCCGGACTGTCGACCAAGACCCCAACCTCGGTGTTCCACAACACCGAACGCGGGTCGAAGTTGAACGAGCCGATAAACGACTTCTGCCGATCAAAGATCATCGCTTTGCTGTGCAAGCTTGAATCAGAGCCGCGAAACGATTTGCTGTAAAAAACATGCGGGCCACTGCCGTAGTTATCCCCAGGCTGACGGCGCAGTTCATACAGTTTCACGCCATGCTCCAGCAACGCTTTGCGATACGGCGCATAGCCGCCGTGCACCGCTGGCACATCGGTGGCTTCCAGCGAGTTGGTCAGAAGGCTTACCGAGACGCCGGCATCGGCACGACCGGTCAGGTAAACCAGCCCTGGCTGGCCCGGCACGAAATACGCCGAAATCATGATCAGTTCTTTGCTGACGCCGCGCAGCTCCGGACCCAACTGCGTGGTTAACAGCAATTGCGGATCCGGCTCACCCTTGGCCAAGACCTTGCTCGGCGCATCCCACAGCGCCTGATTCCATGCCCAGATCAGCTCTTTGCGCCAGATGTCCATGCGCGGTGCGGTCTTGAACGTCATCAACTGCTGGTACAGCGCGTGATTCTGTTTGCGGGTTTCCTCCAGCGATTCTTCCAGGCGTGTGCGGGTGTTCTCCAGGTCCTTGGCGGTCGGTTGGCTGGTAAGGAATTCGTCGATCGGTTTGCTCAGGGCGCTGTTCCAGTACTGGTCGAAACTGTGCCCGAGCTGCTCGGCCACCGGCCCGACACTGAGCATATCGATGTCGGTGAAATTCAGGTTTGGCTCGGCGTCGAAATATTCGTCACCGAGATTGCGCCCGCCGACGATGGCCACGCTGTTATCCGCCAGCCACAACTTGTTGTGCATGCGCCGGTGTTGCAGCGACAGGTTGAACAAGCGGCCTGCCGCGCGGGTGACGCCGGTGCTGCGGCCCAGATGCAGCGGGTTGAACAGACGAATCTGGATCTGCGGATGCGCCGCCAGCGTGGCGATGATCTGGTCCAGACCGTCGCTGGTGGTGTCGTCGAGCAGAATGCGCACGCGCACGCCGCGATCGGCAGCCTTGAGCAGTTCCTCCACCAGCATTCGCGTGCTGATGCCGTCATGGACGATGTAGTACTGCAGATCAAGGCTGGTCTGGGCGTTGCGGATCAGTTCGGCGCGGGCGGTGAACGCCTCGCTGCTGTTGGACAGCAGGCGAAACCCTGAGCGGCCATGGTAGGGCGCCGCTTGCGCCTGAATCGAACGACCGAAGCTGGAATCGGATGCCGGCAACGCCTGACTTGGCTCGCGCGGGACATCGAGACTGGCACAGCCGCTCAGGAACGAGGCGAGTAACAGCGAAGCGAGTAGGGGCTGTCTGAAGCTCACGTAGGATCATTCCGGTTGGCGGCAAGGGTCGGCATATGGACGCGGTTCTCTGGAAAAAGGTCAGTCGGCTTCCGCCAGCAATCTGACAGCGGTCTCGCCGACCTTGCGCACCGCCTCTTCGATCTGCGCTGTCGGTTTGGCAGCGTAGTTCATCCGCAGGCAATTGCGGTACTTGCCTGAGGCGGAAAAGATGCTGCCGACGGCAATCTGTACGCCTTGGTCAAGCAACTCGCGATTGAGTTTCAGGGTGTCGAAACCTTCCGGCAACTCGACCCACAGCATAAAGCTGCCTTGCGGCCGGCTGGCGCGGGTGCCCGCCGGAAAGTAGCGGGTCACCCAATCGATCATCAGGTCGCGACTGCGCTGGTATTGCGTGCGCATGCGCCGCAAATGCGGTTCGAAATGGCCAGCCTTGAGAAATTCGGCGATAGCGATCTGCGGCTGCGGCGCGGTCGAGCCGGTGCTGATGTATTTCATGTGCAACACCCGCTCAAGGTATCGACCCGGCGCGACCCAGCCAATGCGCAGCCCCGGCGCAAGGGTCTTGGAAAACGAACTGCACAACAACACACGGCCGTCTTCGTCGAAGGATTTGATCGTGCGAGGGCGCGGGTAGGTGTAGGACAGTTCGCCATACACGTCGTCCTCGATGATCGCTACGTCGAAGCGCTGCGCGAGGTTGAGCAGGGCGCGTTTGCGCGACTCCGGCATGATGTAGCCGAGCGGGTTATTGCAGTTGGGCGTGAGCTGGATGACCTTGATCGGCCATTGTTCCAGTGCCAGTTCCAGCGCTTCGAGGCTGATCCCGGTGAGCGGGTCGGTGGGAATTTCCAGGGCTTTCATGCCCAGGCCTTTGAGGGTCTGCATGGCGCCATGAAAGCTTGGCGAGTCCACCGCGACAATGTCTCCCGGTTCGCAGATCGCGTGGATGCTGGTAGACAGCGCTTCGTGGCAACCGGTGGTGATCACCAGATCGCTCGCGCTCAACTGGCAGCCGGAGTCGAGCATCAGTCGAGCGATCTGTTCGCGCAGTTCTAGAGTGCCGTGGATGTTGTCGTAATACAGACCGGGCATGTCCTGACGGCGGCTGATCCGCGCCAGCCCACGCAGCAAAGGCTTCATCGTCGGCGAGCTGATGTCCGGCATGCCACGACCCAGTTGCACGACATCCTTGCGCGGCACCGCACGAATCAACTCCAGCACTTGATCCCACTGCGAAATCTCCACCGGGCGCTGCGCCGGACGGCCGACGGCGGGCAGCTCCGGCAGTTCGCGGCCGACCGGCACAAAGTAGCCGGACTTGGGTTTCGGCGTGGCCAGGCCGCTGTCTTCGAGCACGCGATAGGCCTGTTGCACCGTGCTCAGACTGACCCCGTGTTCGACGCTCAAGGCGCGCACCGATGGCAGCCGGTCACCTGGGCGATAGAAGCCGTTTTCGATGCGCGTGCCGAGCAATTCGGCGAGGTTTACATAAAGGGTCATGGCGCTGCCTCGGTGCGGTGATTCGATAAACCAGTACAGATCTCGCAAAAATCGACAATTCAGTCGACAAAGCGGCAAATCTGTATGGAGTTAATACAGTGTCTTTGAATCTGTAATGGTTTTGCTCGCCCGCGCATCATGGAATCTCTGGCTACCCAAGTAAACAGGAGCATTGAAAATGAACGGCTTGAGCGATGTGCGGTTGACGTTACACGGTCAGGAACTGGCGGCAGGGCAGAAGGACAGTGCGCGCAATGAGATCATGCGCAATGCGCCGTCCGGCCTGAGTCGCTGGAGTCTGTTGTGGCATCGTCTGCACACGCGCAAGGCGTTGCTGGCGCTGACGGCGGATCAGCTCAAGGACATCGGGCTGACGCGTGAGCAGGCGCAGGAGGAGGGGTTGAAGCCGTTCTGGCGGATCTGACAACCACTGATCGCTCCCACGCTCTGCGTGGGAGCGCCGCGCCGGACGCTCCGCGTCCGCTGTGACGCAGAGCGTCACTGGATGCATTCCCACGCAGAGCGTGGGAACGATCACTCAGACCAACTCTTTAAGGCGATGCCACAACATCCCCAACGCCAACAACGGCGAACGCAAATGCTTGCCGCCCGGGAAGGTGATGTGCGGCACCTTGGCAAACAGATCAAAGCCCCCGCTTTGCTGCCCGCTGATCGCTTCGGCCAATAACTTGCCCGCCAGGTGCGTGGCATTCACCCCGTGGCCTGAATAGGCCTGGGCGTAATACACGTTCGGCTGGTCCGCGAGCCGGCCAATCTGCGGCAAGCGGTTCGCGCCGATACCGATCATGCCGCCCCACTGATAGTCGATTTTCACGCCAGCGAGTTGCGGAAACACTTCGAGCATCTTCGGCTGCATGTAGGCGCCGATATCCTTTGGATCGCGTCCCGAATAGTGGCAGGCGCCGCCGAACAGCAAACGACGATCCGCCGAGAGTCGGTAATAATCCAGCGCGACACGTTGGTCGCAGACCGCCATGTTCTGCGGCAGCAGGTTATGCGCCTGTTCTTCGCTCAACGGCTCGGTGGCGATGATGTAGCTGCCCGCGGGCAGGACCTTGCCGCTGAGTTGCGGATTCAGATCACTGAGATACGCGTTGCAGCCAAGCACGAGGGTCTTGGCGCGCACCGAACCTTGAGCTGTATGGACTTTGACTTCAGGGCCGTAATCGATACGCGTCACTGCCGAGTGTTCAAACAGTTTAACGCCCAGTTGCTGCGCTGCTGCTGCTTCGCCCAAGGCCAGGTTCAGCGGATGCAGATGCCCGGAGCCCATGTCGATCAAGCCGCCGACATAGCGTTTGGAACCGACCACCGTGTGCATGTCGTGGGCTTGCAGCAAGCGGGTTTCGTAGCGATAGCCAAGGCCACGCAGTTCTTCGGCGTCTTCGGCAAAGCCTTCGAGGTCGGACGGTTTGTTGGCGAGGTCGCAATAGCCCCAGGTCAGGTCGCAGGCAATCTGAAAACGCTCGACGCGCTGGCGAACGATTTCCACTGCTTCCAGGCCCATCAGTTTCATCTCGCGCACGCCGTCGGCACCGATGACGTTGGTGAACTGATCGAGGCCGTGACCGACGCCGCGAATAAGCTGCCCGCCGTTGCGACCGCTGGCGCCCCAACCGATCTTGTGCGCTTCCAGCAACACCACGCTGAGGCCGCGTTCGGCCAGTTCCAGCGCCGTGTTCAACCCGGAAAAGCCGCCGCCGACCACACAGACGTCGGCCAGCACGTCACCTTGCAACACCGGGTGATCGGGCTGCGGCAGGCTGCTGGCGGCGTAGTAAGAGGCAACGTGGGGTTGGCTCGCGGAGGTAAAGGCGCGGGCAGTCATGGGCGTCATCCAACGGCTAAGTGTCGAGAAAATTTGACGGAGCATAAGCCGCACGCCCGAACGTGGGCAACATTGGTCGGCCTGCGGTGTCTGGATCTCGGCTTTTGCGGCACAATTGCCGCCTATTTCTCCTCGGTCATCGCTGCAATGAGCTGCAACAGCCAGAAAATCCGCACCTTGCGCCAGCAGATACCCTCGTTCGAGTGCGTGCCCGGCTGCCACGATTGCTGCGGCCCGGTGACCACTTCGCCGGAAGAAATGGCCCGCCTGCCACGCAAGACCCGCGCCGAGCAGGATGCGGCGATGGAAGAGCTGAACTGTGTGCACCTGGGGCCGAACGGCTGCACGGTGTATGAAGAGCGGCCGTTGATTTGCCGTTTGTTCGGCACGACCAAGACCTTGCCTTGCCCGAATGAGCGGCGCCCGGTGGAGCTGATTCATCCGAGAGTGGAGAAGCAGATATTCGAGTACATGGCGGCGAATCGGCAGGTGTTGGTTTAGCGCGTTCACTCGGAACCGAGTCGACGCCATCGCGAGCAGGCTCGCTCCCACATTTGGAATGCGTTCCCCCTGTGGGAGCGAGCCTGCTCGCGAGTGGAGCGCCAGCGATCTTCAATCCGGAATAGGTAAGCTCAAGCTCTCCTTCACCTCTTCCATCACGATATAGCTCTTCGACTCGCGCACATGCGGCAGCTTCAGCAGAATGTCGCCGAGCAGCTTGCGGTAAGACGCCATCTCGGAAATCCGCGCCTTCACCAGATAGTCGAAATCCCCCGACACCAGATGACACTCCAGCACGTGCGGCAACTTCAGCACCGCGCGTCGGAACTCCTCGAAAGTGTCGCCGGATTTGTAGTCGAGGCTGATCTCGACGAACACCAGCAAGCTACCCTTCAAATGCTGCGGATTCAGCCGGGCGTTGTAGCCCATGATGATTCCTTCGCGCTCCAGACGCCGTACTCGTTCGGTGCAGGGCGTGGTAGAGAGGCCGACCTTTTCCCCAAGTTCGGTAAAGGAAATCCGCCCGTCCGCCTGCAGGATCCGCAAGATATTGCGGTCGATCTTGTCCAGCTCACGTTTGGTCTGAGTGTTGGTACGCATAGGGGATGCGCCTCCGTGAAAAGGGTTTTTGCCGAGAATTGTCGCCAAATATAGGCGCTTATATAGTGAAAAGCACTGGCATTTCTTTTTTACACTGCGCGCATCATTGCTCTAACAACAGACGTACGCGGCCCCGCCGCGATGAGGGATACAAAAATGCGCGTAATGGTCTTGGGTAGCGGCGTCATCGGTACCGCCAGTGCTTACTATCTGGCCCGTGCCGGGTTTGAAGTGGTGGTGGTCGACCGACAGCCAGCCGCGGCCATGGAGACCAGTTTCGCCAACGCCGGCCAGGTCTCGCCGGGCTACGCCTCGCCGTGGGCCGCGCCGGGCGTGCCTCTCAAGGCCATCAAGTGGCTGTTGCAGCGCCACGCGCCGCTGGCGATCAAGGCCACGGCCGACATCGACCAGTACCTGTGGATGGCACAGATGCTGCGCAACTGCACCGCCAGCCGTTACGCGGTGAACAAGGAGCGCATGGTGCGTCTGTCCGAGTACAGCCGCGACTGCCTCGATGAATTGCGCGCCGAAACCGGCATCGCCTACGAAGGCCGCAGCCTCGGTACGACTCAATTGTTCCGCACCCAGGCACAACTGGATAACGCCGGCAAAGACATCGCCGTGCTGAAAGAATCCGGCGTGCCGTTTGAAGTCCTCGACCGCGCCGGCATTGCCCGCGTAGAGCCGGCCCTGGCGGGTGTCACTGACATCCTCGCCGGTGCCCTGCGCCTGCCGAATGACCAGACCGGCGACTGCCAGATCTTCACCACGCGCCTCGCCGAAATGGCCGTGAAACTCGGTGTCGAATTCCGCTTTGGCCAGGACATTCAGAAACTCGACTACGCCGGTGATCGCATCAACGGTGTGTGGATCGACGGCAAGCTGGAAACCGCTGACCGCTACGTACTGGCGCTCGGCAGCTACTCGCCGCAACTGCTCAAACCGCTGGGCATCAAGGCGCCGGTGTATCCGCTCAAGGGTTACTCGCTGACCGTGCCGATCACCAACCCGGCGATGGCCCCGACTTCGACTATTCTCGACGAGACCTACAAGGTCGCGATCACCCGTTTCGATAACCGTATCCGTGTGGGCGGCATGGCCGAGATCGCCGGTTTTGACCTGTCGCTGAACCCGCGTCGCCGTGAAACCCTGGAGATGATCGTCAACGACCTTTATCCTCAGGGCGGCAATCTGGCCGAGGCGAGCTTCTGGACCGGCCTGCGTCCGACCACCCCGGACGGCACGCCGATCGTTGGCGCCACGCCGTTCAAGAACCTGTTCCTCAACACCGGTCACGGCACGCTCGGTTGGACCATGGCGTGCGGCTCCGGTCGTTTGCTGGCCGATCTGATGGCGAAGAAAAAGCCGCAGATCAGCGCCGAAGGCCTCGATATTTCCCGTTACGGCAACAAGACCCAGGAGTCCGCAAAACATGGCAATCCAGCGCCAGCTCACCAATGAGCGCATGAGTCAGATCGTCAGCCACAACGGCACCGTGTATCTGGCCGGGCAGGTCGGCGACGACTTCGACGCCGGGATTGAACAGCAGACTCGCGAGGTACTGGCCAATATCGAGCGCTTGCTCGATCTGGCCGGCACCGACAAACAGCATCTGCTGTCGGCGACGATCTACCTGAACGATATCGAAGCCCACTTTGCCGGGATGAACTCGGTGTGGGACCAGTGGCTGCCCAAAGGCGCCGCCCCGGCCCGCGCCACCGTCGAAGCGAAAATGGCCAAGCCGAGCATTCTGGTGGAAATTTCCATCGTCGCCGCGCTGCCGTAGCCGTTGTAAAGATCCCTCTCCCGGCGCTGTTGGCGGTTCACGTCGTCAGTCGGCGCCGGTTTTTCTTCCCATGACCGCCTAGAAGTCTGCCGCCATGCGTCCTGCCCGTGCCCTGATCGACCTAGAAGCCCTGCGCCACAACTACCGAATTGCCCGCGAAGTCACTGGCGCCAAGGCGCTTGCGGTGATCAAGGCGGACGCCTACGGCCATGGCGCGGTGCGTTGCGCCCAGGCACTGGAAGCCGAGGCCGACGGTTTTGCCGTCGCCTGCATCGAAGAAGCGCTGGAGTTGCGCGCGGCCGGCATCAAGGCCCCGGTGTTGTTGCTCGAAGGCATCTTCGAAGCCGATGAGCTGGCGCTGGTTGTCGAGCATGATTTCTGGACCGTGGTGCATTCGCTGTGGCAGCTCGAAGCGATCGAGCAGGCGACACTGAGCAAGCCGATCACCGTGTGGCTGAAGCTTGATTCGGGCATGCACCGCGTTGGTCTGCATCCCAAGGATTACCCGGCAGCCTACCAACGGCTGCTGGCCAGCGGCAAAGTGGCGAAGATCGTGTTGATGAGCCACTTCGCCCGTGCAGATGAGCTGCACGCGCAGAGCAGCACCGAACAAGTCGCGGTGTTTGAAGCGGCGCGTCAGGGCCTGGCGGCGGAAGTCAGCTTGCGCAACTCGCCGGCTGTGCTCGGTTGGCCGCAGATTCACAGCGATTGGGTGCGCCCGGGCATCATGCTTTATGGTGCGACGCCGTTTGAAGAAGCCAACGCTGTGGCCGAGCGCCTGCAACCGGTGATGACCCTCGAATCGAAAGTCATCTGTGTGCGTGAGCTGCCCGCTGGCGAGCCGATCGGCTACGGCGCCAAATTCATCACCGACAAACCGATGCGCATCGGCGTGGTCGCCATGGGGTACGCCGACGGCTACCCGCGTCAGGCGCCGACCGGCACGCCGGTACTGGTGGCGGGTAAACGCAGCCGGATTCTCGGTCGCGTGTCGATGGACATGCTCTGCATCGACCTCACCGATGTGCCTGAAGCTGGCCTCGGTTCGAGCGTTGAGCTGTGGGGCAAAAACATCCTCGCCAGCGAAGTGGCGCAGTGGGCCGACACCATTCCGTACCAGATCTTTTGCAATCTGCGCCGAGTGCCAAGGCTCTATTCCGAGGGTTGACGCCGCTGCGGGGGCGAAGTGTTGTAAATACTGAACGCTGTCGCCATGATAACGCTCAATATTCTTACAACATCAGGAGGCTCCCGCCTTGGACGTCGGTGAACGACTGCAATCGATCCGCAAGCTCAAAGGGCTTTCCCAGCGTGAACTCGCCAAACGCGCGGGCGTCACCAACAGCACCATTTCGATGATCGAAAAGAACAGCGTCAGCCCTTCGATCAGTTCGCTGAGGAAGGTACTGGGCGGGATTCCCATGTCCATGGTCGAGTTCTTTTCCGAAGAAATCCTGCAGGAAGTCCCGACCCAGATCGTCTACAAGGCCAACGAGCTGATCGACATCTCCGACGGCGCCGTGACCATGAAACTGGTCGGCCGCGCGCACCCCAGCCGCGCCATCGCCTTCCTCAACGAAATCTACCCACCGGGTGCCGACACCGGCGAAGAAATGCTCACCCATGAAGGCGAAGAAACCGGGATTCTGGTGGAAGGTCGTCTGGAACTGGTGGTGGGTCTGGAAACTTTTATTCTCGAAGCCGGCGACAGCTACTACTTTGAAAGTACCAAGCCGCACCGTTTTCGTAATCCGTTCGACGCGCCTGCGCGACTAATCAGCGCAGCCACGCCGGCGAATTTTTAACAAAGAGGTGCCAAGCCATGATGGCAAAGGCATCCGGACCGTTTATCTACCGTGCGGTATAACCCCTTCGACTATGGGGTTGTTTCAGTGTGGCGGGCTACCCGCTATACTTCCGCCCGCCTGCGAACCGTGGCCGCAGGCGTGAATAGCCACCATTGAGGGTGAACGCGTGAACCTAATTATGAAAATGCTGGCCGCACCAGCAACCGTACTGGCCCTCTGGGCTGTCAGCGCTCAAGCTGCGACGAATGACGACATTGCCAAACGCCTGGAGCCGGTTGGCCAGGTGTGTGTACAAGGTCAGGAATGCAAGGGGATGGAAGTTGCCGCTTCCGCAGGCGGCGGTGGCGGGGCGAAAACCCCGGATGAGGTGATTGCCAAGCATTGCAATGCTTGCCACGGTACCGGGTTGTTGGGCGCGCCGAAGATCGGTGACACCGCAGCGTGGAAAGAGCGTGCTGATCATCAGGGTGGCCTCGACGGCATCCTGGCCAAGGCCATTACCGGCATCAATGCCATGCCGCCGAAAGGCACCTGCGCCGATTGCTCGGATGATGAGTTGAAGGGCGCGATCCAGAAGATGTCTGGCCTGAAATAAGCCGCGTCTCTGGCGAAAAAAACCGTCTTCGGACGGTTTTTTTGTGTCTGCAGCATCACTGCATGCTTTTCGCGATAAAGGCACCGGAAGAATTAAGTACGGCTTTGTACACAGCATAAGCATCAGTATCTGCCGGAGTTATTGGTTCGGAGCGCCCTTCCGATATCTGTCTCAGATCACATCCCGGGATCGACATAATGAGAGGTGAGTGAGTGGCGATGATGAACTGTGCGCCCTTGCGTGCCAGCTCCATCATTCGGTTGATAAAAACTAATTGCCTCAATGGGGATAACGACGCTTCCGGTTCATCGAGAACGTACAGTCCCTGGGCTTTGAATCAGTTTTGAAACAGCGCCTCCATTGCTTCACCGTGCGACATGCAATGCATATCCACGCCGCCGTAATAGGTCTTTATTTCGGGATCAAAGCTCCCCTCTGCATCAAGCTTGCGGATCGCAGTGTTCAAGTTATAGAAGGTTTCTGCTCTGTAGAAAAAAACGTCCTTCTCCCTTCGGTAGCCTTTTGAAAGCGTCAGGGTTTCGTGCAGTTTCGAATGGGTGTTCTCAGTCGAGAAATTGAAGTTTTTCCCACCGCCTTCTGGATTGCATCCCAATTTGATGGCAAGTGCTTCAAGCAGGGTGGATTTTCCAGAACCGTTTTCTCCGATAAATACGGTAATTCTGTTATTGAATTGAAGCGGAAAAAGGCCGCGTAGAAAATGAGCCGCAACTCTGTCTAACTTAAGGCGTATCTGCTGAATGAATAAATCATTCATATTGGTGCCCCCTGAATACTCTACCGACGGATACCTTTACTCCAATCATTGTTATACCAAGTCTTATCGAACTCGTGCTGGCCATGGTAAAAATTCCGACGTAACCAAGGTAAGCAATAAGACGCTCGCCGAATAACTCCGGCGTCGCAGTGGCGCTAAAAATGATGACTGATACTGTCCCGGCCGAGATAGCCATTTCCGGCCAGAAGCACTGAATTGCGTTGGCTTTTTGATATTTGTAACGTGCTTGTATTGTGTTGCTCAAACATCCATTACTATTGCTGATAAGTGATTGAAAACTTTGCTCATCAATTGTGGGTGTGCTGAAAGTGCTGATTAACGATTCCTTGTACAGGTCTTCATTGCTCATTTCGTCTTTATACAGACTCTGGATTTGTGGTTTTGCAAATTTCAACTGCACACAAGTCAATGTCGTAATAAATATCAAGGGGATGAGAAAATAAGCGTTTTCACGAAGTAAGATATAGGCTGTGGCAAAGGTCAAAATACAAGATCCTGCCAGATGAATTAAGTCATGAAGGACTGAAGCAATTTTCTCGGCATCTTCTTTGATCATCGTCACGCGAGAGCTTAACGGGCGAGGTCTTTCATCATGCACAATGAAATTGATGAGTGAAAAGCGAGATTTCGCTTCCACGAGCGCCGCCATGGAGCTGCCCAGAGTTTGAGTCGCGAGTTTAGATAAAAAAATAGCGGTGAGAAGGAAATACAGATTAGTGCTGACAGCACCACTACTGAGAGCTGTAAGTCCCTCTGCCACGATCGAAGGTATTAGCAACTGACATGCAGCTGCTAAACTCAGGCATACTGTTGAAAACAAGAATAATGCCCCGTTTTTTCGCAAGCACATAAGCATAATTCAGCGCCTCCCGAGTTGTAGTTTATAGCTCAGAATTCGATTACGGCGATAAGAGGCCTCTCTGCTTGAGTAGTAAATGGATATAAGTGACATTGTTGGGCTGAGCACACGCTCAAGGTAGATGGCTGAGGCAAAGATAGCGCCTGTTGTCAAAGCGCTTTCACTTATTAAATGAGCGGATATCAAGAATAAAACAACTATCGCTACCAAGTAACAAGTGCCTGAAATTGATTCGAAAAAAGATGCCTTCAGGTTTGAACGAAAAGCGAGGCGCTCAATTTTTTTGATGTCCAGCTTGACTCTGTCGTTGTACGGTTTGGCATCGCATACATGCGCACAGATTGTCCCGATTATAACGGTGTTTTCTTGGACGTATTCTTCAAAAAGGGTGTCGCTCTTTCTCCGGGTTATAAAATATGCAGCTGAGGCATATAGCAGGCCGCTAAGGGGGGCGAGCACCAGAAGAGGATGATACTGAGCCGTTATAATCAGCGCGAAGATTATGATGCTGAAGTTGAGTGAAGTGTCAAAGAATACCGAATGGTATAGATATATCGAGCCGTCAACATCACCGTCGATAAGTTCGATCTGCTCACCTGGGTTTCCCCTATATGTGGTTGCCTTGCTTCGCAGGTGCGTTAGAATTGTCCTTTTCAGGATATATCTTGTCTTGGCAGCAGTCCTTTGTAGATAAATGTTGGCTGCTAGTTTCAAGGGGGGCGTCGCGATGATAAGAAGCGAAGCGCCTGCGAGTGCATATAAATATGAGCGGTCTTGGGATAGGTAAAAATTAATTGAACTGCCGATTAGGTAGGGCGATGCGCTTGTTAGAACTGAGATGCCTAGGCCAAAGCAGCAAAGTATTAGGTTGCTTTTCATGGTTTGATAAATTCCATTTGGTGCGGAAGAAATGGAAACTCGTAGTTACGGTCAGTCAAACCAATAGAGCCAAGTAGTGAACCCACGCGTCCGATCCATAATCCTAATGGATCGGCAGTTTTTGTTCTCAAGATTCTCGAATTTTGTTCACTTAAGTTAACGATGTTCGACCATAGAAAAACTTGTGGGTCGAGCAACGATTCCGGTGAGATCTTTTTCATGATATTCAGAATCCCATAAGCGCCATGACATAAAGAGTCATTGACGGGTCTCTTTCGTTTTTCGAGATTCGAATATGAGAATGCGGCTTTTGATGGGTGCTTTTCCAAGAAATCTAGCGCAGGCTGTACTCCATTGTTTGCGAAATAACTGATCGCCAAATAATTACCAGGTAAACCGTGGCTCCACGCAAACTCACCGGCGCTTGATTCCGAGCGTTTTCTGTAGTCGCGCCAATTTTCAATTGACTCATCATATTCGTTAAGCTCCCAAGACAAAAAGCCTAGGAATAATTCGTGGATTGAATCTTTTTTTGCGATAAGTTTATTAAAGTAAAATAATGAGTATGCGCACCCCATTATTCCGTGAGACAGGCCACTCAATAAAGCGTCGCTTCTCGTTGTGATTGCATTGTCGAATGTGGGTAGTTTGCTTCCAGATATAAAGGTGAGTTCGGTCTCTATTTTTTTGTATAAGGAGTTGGCTAAATCGGAAAACGATAAATCTTTAGTAAGATCGAATAATAGCGTGAGTACATTTAGAGTGCCGAACATTCCAGAAAGAAAGTCAGAGCCCCAAAAATATTTTTGCCACCATGGTTCTCCCAGTACGTCTTCAACATATTTTTTATACAGCTGTAGTAGTTGGCTCTGCCTTTCATCGTCGAAATAATTTAAGCCTATCAGGAGCGGAACGATTGCGGACGATAGACCGAAGTGAAAGCCCCCTAAGTGCGTACCCTTATTTGTCAGTTTTTTAACTATTCTACTGTGGCAATGATTTAGTAGTTCAGTTACCAGAGCTTTATCTATGGCGCTGCTATGACTGGCCGCCACTACGCAGCCATAAAGAATACCAGACAATCCGTAGTAGAAGTCATCTCCTAACTCCGAGAACTCCATATAGCCACCTGGTGATGAGTGAAATCCTAGCCAGAGCCCATTACTTGAAATTTCGGTGCGTAACAGTTCATTGATCAAGCATGCGTTGATTTCCGATGATGTCCTGATTTTGTTAATGATCTCGTCTGTATTTGAATAACGAGGGTCTCTCACATCGTCGTGTTGTTTGAAGGAGTGGTCCGTGAGTTTATTTCCGTGTTCATACATGTTTTTCATTGCTAAAAGGGTGTTTGAAGTTAGTTTCTCTTCAAATGCAATTCTGTTTTTGTCCAAGGTTTTGATGTATTGGATACTGTTGTCTATTCCGTTTATATAATCTTTACTATCGAGGTGCCCTGAACCGCTGTAACCGGGTTCGTAGAACTCAAGAACACCGGCTTGTCCTCGAGCAAAAGGTATGTCCAGATCCAAGCAAGCTGAGACCTCCGCGTTGAGAAAGCCTATCGCGGGAGCTGTGTCGTTATTAAGGATATTTTCCAGGAAGGCCGTTCGTTTGTCAGTGCAACGCATTAAGGTTGCATGCAGGGAGCATTGAATGGCGTAGTGATATGTCGCGGTCGGTCTGGGGATATACCTGTTTTGTCGGCCTCTAAAAGATTTAATTGTTTCGATAATTGACGGTTGCGCATTGTTCAATATAGAAAATAGAGTGGTTAGGCCATCAATGATTTGATTCTCGTAGTCCCACGGCTGCGCCGGTTTCCCGTTAAGATATAGAACATTCTGATTTGGGAATATTTTAACTCCGTCCATGCCAAATTGACTGTGACCAGTTTCGTCTTCTAAGTGTTGGTACAGGTTTAGGCTGACATATTGCTCTGATAATCCACCCAGCGCACTCAAGTCTACACCGATACCATCGGTGCCTTTCCAAGTCCAATTCGGAAGAATGCTTGTTTGGGTAACGTTCCACCGAACTTCTCTCGGGATTGTCTCAATGTTTAAGGTGCTGTAAAAAATTGTCTCCAGATCAATGGGTATAGGGCTTGATCCATGCGCAATCAGATTGTCAGAGGTAATGTCCGCAGCCATAAAGGCCGTGCAATAACCTAATAAAAATCCTGCTCTTTTAAAGTATTGATGTACCTCTTCTTCAGTTTCTGCCTGCTTTTGAGGTGTATGCTCTGACCATCCATGTTCTTTTTTCACCAAATAAATTGGTATTTTCCATTCGCAAAAGTCAGTGCCTGCGGCACTGCTCAAAGACAGTAGAAAACCGGAAGCTTCCGCTTCAAGTTTAAGATTTCTTGGTTTGTAAATTATTTTTATGGAGTTAAAGGAAAGCGTGCAAACGGTCCTCGATCCGTAATGCGTTTCGCTAGTCGCGACATCAATAGCGGAGAGGTTGACGTCAGACCCAATATTGAATACTTCGTTAATCTCCTGTCTGTCTTCTTTTAAATGAGTAAAAAACTGTAATGTAAATTCGACAAAATTTTGTGATATTTTGGTGAGGACTCGATCTAGCTCTGGATAAGCTTTAATGATGTCGGTGAGATAGCTTTTATTTTCGCTAACTAACTTGTAGTAAGAGGAGGTTTCCATCTCTCTGCCGATGATGGATTTTTCAAATATTTGTTTTTCGGTGATTAAAACGTTATTAGCTGCGTTGGTAATTCTCGCTGCCAGGTTTGTTGCGAAACCGCTGATAATAACTGACTGAGTTTCCAAGGCGCTTCCGGATGTTTTTGGAAGTTTATTTTCGATGTGGTAAATATAGTAAGACAGGTATGGCCATAGCGGGCAGTCTGTGGTCAGGCTTCGGTGCGAGTTCAAGGGTTCAGTTAAAAACTCAATCGGCGTTTTCAATGTAAAGAATCCTAAAGTAATTGAAAGGGGCGGCACGTATTGACCGCCCCTGGCTCATAACTACATGTAAGTCGCGTAGCAGCACCCTTGCCAACATTGTGAGCAACAACTAGTGCATGGTCGCGAACCGCTGCTGGCTGCGCTTAAGTTGCTGAATGCTTGAATTGCCAGCGTTGAAATAGGTGCGCTTGAATTTAGAATGTGTGCCCTCGCACTACGGATTGCTAAGAAGTCGATTTCCATAATTTTTCCTTATAAGTTTATGTTTGGCCTAAAAGTATTGATTGCTAATGAAGTGTTACGTTTTTAATGCTAGCTGTGACTCAGATAACTTCAATTCAGAAGTGTCCTGAAGTTCTGCGTGATTAAATTCGAGCCAATGTAGGAAAGAAGTCACGGGCTTGTGCGATGATTCTTTTGGTGTTGTTAATTCATTGTTATTGTTGAAAGTTCTCTGGGTGTGGTTGCGCCAAGCACTGCACTCGCCTACTTCACGTTTTTTTCGCATTAATTGCCTTCCCTCGGAAGTAAATCCCCGGCAAGCTCGGTCTACCCCTATTCACGGAACGGGCAGGAGGCTTCAGATGGTGCAGTTGTGTTCGATCGAACAGGCGGTGGACGACGTGCTGGCGCGGTTGCCGGCGCATATCCACATGGGCATGCCGCTGGGGTTGGGCAAGCCCAATCACTTCGTCAACGCGCTGTACCGGCGGATCAAAGGCCTGCCCGAGCGGCAACTGACGATCTACACCGCGCTGTGCCTCGGCCGGCCGAACCTGGGCGATGGTTTGCAGAAGCGCTTTATCGAACCCTTCGTCGAACGCGTATTCGGTGACTACCCGGAGTTCGATTTCCTTGGCGACCTGCACCGCGACAGCTTGCCCGCCAACATCCGTATCGAACAATTCTTCATGCAGCCCGGCAGCCTGCTCAACAGCGCGCCGGCCCAGCAGGATTACGTCAGCAGCAATTACAGCCACGCCGCCCGCGACATCAACGCCGCCGGGCTCAATCTGGTGGCGCAATTACTGGCCAGCAGCAGCGAGCATCCCGATCGACTGAGCCTGAGTTGCAATCCCGACATCACCCTCGACCTGTTGCCGATGATCGCCAAGCGCCGCCACGCCGGGGAGACCATTTTGCTGGTCGGTCAGGTGCACACCGATCTGCCGTACATGCCCGGTGATGCCGAAGTCGATATCGACACCTTCGACCTGCTGATCGACGCGAAGGACAGCAGCACGCTGTTTTCCACGCCGAACATGCCGGTGGGCTTTCAGGATCATTTCATTGGCTTGCACGCGAGTACGCTGGTGCGCGACGGCGGTACGTTGCAGATCGGCATCGGTTCGATGGGCGACGCGTTGACCGCCGCATTGCTGGCGCGTCAGGCGGATAACACCGGTTATAAGGCGTTGCTCGACGACATCAACCTCAGCCAGTGGGCGCAATTGATCGAACGCGAGGGCGGCACGGGGCCGTTCGCCAAAGGCCTGTACGGTTGCAGCGAAATGTTCGTCAACGGCCTGCTGGTGCTGGCGGATGCCGGGATCATCCGCCGCAAGGTCTACCCCGATGTGCCAACGCAGGAACAGGCCAACGCCGGCACCCTCGACGAGGCGGCGCAGACTGACGGCATCTCGGTGCACGGCGGTTTCTTCCTTGGCCCGCGCAGTTTCTACGAGCGCCTGCGTGAGTTACCGCAGAGCAAACGCCTCGAATTCAACATGACCCGCATCAGTTACATCAACGAGTTGTATGGGCAGGAAGAGCTCAAGCGCTTGCAGCGTCTTGACGCGCGATTCATCAACACCGTGTTCACCATGACTTTGCTCGGTGCCGGTGTGGCGGATCAACTGGAGGATGGACGGGTACTCAGCGGTGTCGGCGGGCAGTACAACTTCGTCGCGCAGGGCCACGCGCTGCACGATGCCCGATCGATTCTGATCCTGCGTAGCTGGCGCGAATCCGGTGGTGACGTCAGTTCCAACATCGTCTGGGAATACGGCCATTGCACGATCCCACGGCATCTGCGCGACATCGTCGTGACCGAGTACGGCATCGCTGATCTGCGCGGCAAAGCCGACGCAGTAGTGATCGAGTCGCTGCTGAACATTAGTGACTCGCGCTTCCAGCAGGGGCTGATCGAGCAAGCGCAAAAGGTCGGCAAGCTGCCAAAGGATTTCCGCCTCGACCCACGCTTTGCCGATAACACACCGCAGCGTCTGCAGGCGATCGCCGCACGGCATCCGAACCTGTTTCCGGAGTATCCGCTGGGCTGTGATTTCACTGCGATCGAACGGGATTTGCTGCGGGCGCTGAACTGGCTGAAGAGCAAATTCAAACTCACCGAAATCCTCGATCTCGGCAAAGCAGCCCTCGATGCGCCCGAGGCATCGCTATACCCCGAACACCTCGAACGCATGCAGCTGACAAACCCGGAAGGCCTGAAAGAAGACCTCTTCCAACGCCTGCTGCTCACCGGCCTCAAAGCCACCACCCAATAACTGCCTGACCCAAAACAACTGTAGGAGTGAGCCTGCTCGCGATAGCGGTGTTTCAACCGACGAATATATCGACTGACACTACGCTATCGCGAGCAGGCTCACTCCTACAGGGGGGCTGCGGTGTGGCTTTATTCGATGAAAGTGACCACGCCATCCTTCAGCGATTTCACCCGAGCCAGCGATTCAACGCGGTAGCCCTGCGAATCCAGTTCGGCACGCCCGCCCTGGAACGACTTCTCGATGACGATGCCCAGACCGGCAACGGTCGCGCCGGCCTGCTTGATGATCGAGATCAGCGCTTGCGACGCCTTACCGTTGGCCAGGAAGTCGTCGATGATCAGCACGCGGTCGCTGCTGGTCAGGTGGCGCGGAGAGATCGCCACGGTGCTTTCGGTCTTTTTGGTGAAGGAGTAAACGGTCGCCGACAGCAGGTTTTCGGTCAGGGTCAGGGACTGTTGCTTGCGGGCGAAGATCACCGGCACGCCGAGGTTCAGACCGGTCATGATCGCCGGGGCGATGCCCGAGGCTTCGATGGTGACGATCTTGGTGATGCCCGAATCCTTGAACAGCGTGGCGAATTCATCGCCGATCAGCTTCATCAGGGCCGGGTCGATCTGGTGGTTCAGGAAGGCGTCGACCTTCAGGACCTGGTCGGAAAGCACAATGCCTTGTTCGCGGATTTTCTGGTGCAATGCTTCCATGAAGCTGTCCTCTTTTGGCGCTTTGTGCGCCGAAGGTCTAGAAAAAAAGTGGTCAATTCTAGCGCTTTAACATCGCGCGTATATCAGCCAATGCGCTATTGCCACGCACGACTTTGACTTCGGTCGGTGTGTCGTCGTTGCCTTCCCAGGCCAGATCGTCCGGCGGTAGCTCATCGAGGAAGCGGCTCGGCGCGCAGTCGATGATCTCGCCGTACTGCTTGCGCTTGGCGGCGAAGGTGAAGGCCAGGGTCTGGCGCGCGCGGGTGATGCCCACGTAGGCCAGGCGGCGTTCTTCTTCGATGGTGTCGGCCTCGATGCTGGAGCGGTGCGGGAGGATTTCCTCTTCCATGCCCATGATGAACACGTAAGGGAATTCCAGACCCTTGGACGCATGCAGCGTCATCATCTGCACGCCTTCGGCGCCGTCTTCCTCTTCCTGCTGACGTTCGAGCATGTCGCGCAGGACTAGTTTGCCGATGGCGTCCTCGACAGTCATTTCGCCTTCTTCGTCCTTTTCAAGGGTGTTTTTCAACGCCTCGATCAGGAACCAGACGTTGCTCATCCGGTAATCGGCCGCCTTGTCGCTGGAGCTGTTGGTGCGCAGCCAGTTCTCATAGTCGATGTCCATGACCATGCTGCGCAGCGCCGAGATCGGATCCTCACCGGCGCATTGCTCACGGACCTTGTCCATGAAGCGTTTGAAGCGCGACAGGCGATCGGTGAAGCGGCTGTCCAGATGCTCGCCCAGACCGATTTCGTCGGTGGCGGCGTACATCGAAATTTTGCGTTCGGTGGCGTAGTTGCCGAGTTTTTCCAGGGTGGTCGAGCCGATTTCCCGGCGTGGCACGTTGATCACGCGCAGGAAGGCGTTGTCGTCATCCGGGTTGACGATCAGGCGGAAGTAGGCCATCAGGTCTTTCACTTCCTGGCGGCCGAAGAAGCTGTTGCCGCCGCTCAGGCGGTACGGCACCTGGTGGTGCTGCAGCTTCAGTTCGATCAGCTTGGCCTGGTAGTTGCCGCGGTAGAGGATGGCGAAATCGCTGTAAGGGCGGTCGGTGCGCAGGTGCAGGCTGAGGATTTCCATGGCCACCCGTTCGGCCTCGGCTTCCTCGTTCTTGCAGCGGATCACGCGGATCTCGTCGCCCACGCCCATCTCGCTCCACAGCTGCTTCTCGAACGCGTGCGGGTTGTTGGCGATCAGCACGTTGGCGCAGCGCAGGATGCGGCTGGTGGAGCGGTAGTTCTGCTCGAGCATCACCACTTTCAGGGACGGATAGTCGTCCTTGAGCAGCATCAGGTTTTCCGGCCGCGCGCCGCGCCAGGCGTAGATCGACTGGTCGTCGTCGCCAACCACGGTGAACTGGTTGCGCTTGCCGATGAGCATTTTTACCAGCAGGTATTGGCTGGCGTTGGTGTCCTGGTATTCGTCGACCAGCAGGTAACGCACCTTGTTCTGCCACTTTTCGAGGATGTCGGCATGTTCTTCGAAGAGTTTTACCGGCAGCAGGATCAGGTCGTCGAAGTCCACCGCGTTGAACGCTTTCAGCGTCCGCTGGTAGTGGGTGTAGACGATGGCGGCGGTCTGTTCCTTGGGATTGCGCGCGTTCTCCAGCGCCTGAGGCGGCAGGATCAGGTCGTTTTTCCAGGCGCCGATCATGTTCTTGATCTCGTCGACGCCGTCGTCGCCCGAGTATTCCTTCTGCATGATGTCGGTCATCAGGGCTTTGACGTCGGTCTCGTCGAAGATCGAGAAACCGGGTTTGTAGCCCAGCCGCACGTGTTCCTTGCGGATGATGTTCAGACCGAGGTTGTGGAACGTGCAGACGGTCAGGCCGCGACCTTCGCCGGCCCGCAGCAGGGTGCCGACCCGCTCTTTCATCTCGCGCGCGGCCTTGTTGGTAAAGGTCATGGCGACGATGTACTGGGCACGGATGCCGCAGTTCTGGATCAGGTGCGCGATTTTGCGCGTGATCACGCTGGTCTTGCCGGAGCCAGCACCGGCGAGCACCAAAAGAGGGCCGCCGACGTAGTTCACGGCTTCTTGCTGCCGGGGATTGAGTCGGGACATACGAAAATTCGGGAGTCGTTGACGAAATGGGCCGGCATTTTAACAGGCTCAGCGATTTGTGCTGCTCTCTCCGACTTGTGACGTACCACGCGATTCAAATTTGCCGGTTTTGTTACTTTCGCGGAGGATGCGCGGTGATTTTGCGGCTAATGTTCTCATTCGTGACACAAAATAACGTTTTGATAACCGTTGTCATTTGGTCATTGAACGGCGCAACGGCATAATGCCCCGCCCACATCATTGCAGAGTCTAGGGAGCTAGCTTGTCTACGCCTGTCGAACCCTTGCGTTTGCTGCTACTGGCCGAAGAGCCAGCGTGGACAGCGTTATTGCGTGAGTGTCTGGCTCCGATGGGGAGCGCGGCGGTGCTGATCAGCGCGCCGAGCTGGGATTCGGTCAGCAGTTTGTTCGAAGACAACCGCCATGCGGTGTTGTTGACCCTTCCGGCATTGCAACCGGCACCGGGCCGTTGCAGCCTGCCGACGGTCTTGCTGCTGGAACATGAACCGGACACCGCGCCGGTTGGCGTCAGTGACTGGCTGGTGTTCGACGCCCTCGACGCCGGCATGCTGCGCCGCTGCCTGCGCCATGTGCGCGAACGCGGCGTTCTCGAAAACACCCTGCAACGCCTCGCCGAGCAGGATCCGCTGACCGGCATCGCCAACCGTCAGGGTTTCCAGACCTTGCTTGCTGCGCGCCTCGCGGAAAACGACGGTCGCGGCCTGGCCCTCGGGCATCTCGATCTCGACAACTTCCGCCACGCCAACGATGCGCTTGGCCATCAGGCGGGCGATCGCTTGATCCTGCAAGTGGTCGCACGCCTGAAAAGTCAGCTCGAAGCCGGTGATCAACTGGCGCGGCTGGGCAGCGATGAGTTTGCCCTGCTGATCGACACCCGCCGTGCACCGCAGCGCGCCGAGTGGATGGCCGAACGCATCACCGAAGCGCTCGCCGAACCGTATTGGGTCGATGGCGAAAGCCTGCTGATCGGCTCCAGTCTCGGCATCGCCCACGCCCGTGCGCAGGGCGGCGCCGATCCGCTGATGTGGCACGCCCACATCGCCATGCAGCAGGCCAAGAGCACCCAGGGCTGCACCTTCCATATCTTCAACGAACGCATCAACCGCAATGCGCGGAGCATGGCCGACCTCGAAAGCGAGTTGCGCCGAGCGTTGCGTCGCGATGAGCTGGAATTGCATTACCAGCCACGCCTGAATCTTGAGGATGGCCAGATTGTCGGCCTCGAAGCGTTGGTGCGCTGGCGTCATGGCGAGCGCGGTTTGCTGCCGCCGAGTGAATTTGTCCCTTTGGCCGAGCAGAGCGGTTTGATCGTGCCGCTGGGTTACTGGGTGATTTCCCGGGCCTTGCGTGACATGCAGGCGTTGCGCGAGCGCGGGCTGCCGGCGCTGCACATGGCGATCAACCTGTCATTCCGCCAGTTTCAAGACAGTCAGTTGTTGCCGACGCTGAGCCGGTTGATTGCCGAGCGTGGCGTTGAGGCGCAGTGGCTGGAATTCGAACTGACAGAAACCGCCGTGATGCGCCGTAGCGATCTGGTCAAGCAGACCATGGACGCTCTCGGCCGTCTCGGTGTGCGCTTCTCGCTGGATGACTTTGGCACCGGGTTCTCGTCGTTCGTGCACCTCAACAGCCTGCCGATCACCTTGCTGAAGATCGACAAAAGCTTTGTCGGCGGCATGGAGCAGCGCGAAGAGAACCGCAAACTGGTGCACGCGATGATCAATCTCGCGCACAACCTGCATCTGGAAGTGGTGGCGGAGGGGGTGGAAACCCCTGAACAGCTAGAACTGTTGCGCGGGTTTGGTTGCGATCAGGTGCAGGGTTATCTGATCAGCCGGCCGTTGCCCTTGGCGGAATTGGTTGAATATCTCACCTTCGGCTCAAGCCAGCAGCCAGCCCTCGAGATCGTAAGCTGAACACATAACCCCTGTAGGAGTGAGCCTGCTCGCGATAGCAATCTACCAGTCAACATTTGCTTCGACTGACACACCGCAATCGCGAGCAGGCTCACTCCTACAAGGGATCTCAGTCGGTCTGCGGGACCGTAAACTGACTTGATGACGCAGGCTCCAGCCGAATCATCCGCTTCATTTTCCACTCGAACGCCAGCGTCAAACTCACCGCCGCACACGCCAGGCCCAACGCCAATCCCCACCAGACGCCCGTCGGCCCCCAATTGAGGTGGAACGCCATCCACCACGCCGCCGGTGCGCCAATCAGCCAATAGCAAGCGAGCCCGACCAGAAACGTGGTCTTCGCATCCTTGAGTCCACGGATGCAGCCCATGGCAATCGTCTGCGTGCCGTCGAACAGCTCGAACCACGCCGCCACTGCTAGCAGGCTCACCGCGAGGCGAATCACCTCGGCAAACGCCGGATCGTTGTGATCGAGGAACAACCCGACCAACTGGTTGGGCAACAGCCAGAACACCATCGCGAATCCCAACATCACCACCGCGCCAAAGACGATCCCGACCCGTCCGGACATCCGCGCATCACTCAGTTGCCCGGCGCCGTAATGCTGGCCGACGCGCATGGTGATCGCGTACGACATCCCCGCCGGCACCATGAACGCCACCGAGACAATTTGCAGGGCAATCTGGTGCGCGCCCAACTGCGTGCTGCCCATGGTGCCCATGCACAGAGCTGCGAACGCGAACAAACCGACTTCCACCGCATACGTGCCGCCGATTGGCAGGCCGAGGCGCCACAACTCTTTCAGGTACTGCCGGTTCGGCCGCGACAGGCCCGCGCGCAGCGGGTACGCGTCATAGGCCGGATGCCGGCGGATGTGCCAGGCCAGCGCCAACGCCATGCAATTGGCGACAATCGCTGTGACCAGGCCGATGCCCGTCAGGCCCATTTTCGGCAGACTGAACATGCCGGTGATCAGCGCGTAATTGAGCAGGAAATTCGCCACCGTGCCGGCCAGGCTGATGACCATCACCGGTGTCGCCCGGCCGATTGCACTGGTGAAACCGCGCAGGGCCATGAAACTGAGGTAGCCGGGCAGGGCGAAGGGCAGGGCAATCAGGAATTGCCCGGCCGCGTTGACGTTGGTTTCGGTCTGGCCGAACAGCAGCAACACCGGTTTCAGGTTCCACAGCAGCAACCCGGCGCCCAGCGCCATCAGCCACGCCAGCCACAATCCGGCCTGGGTCAGACGCGCAGCGCCAATGATGTCGCCGGCGCCCTTGCGAATCGCCACCAATGTGCCGACCGCTGCAATCACGCCGATGCAGAAAATCGACACGAACGAATAAGTCGCCGCACCGAGACCGCCGCCCGCGAGCGCTTCAGGACTCAGGCGCGCCATCATCAACGTGTCAGTCAGCACCATCAACATGTGCGCCAACTGTGAAGCAATCAACGGCCCTGCCAGCCGCAGAATGGCCCAGAGTTCGGTACGCACATGATGCTGCATGGTCATCACCACTCAATTTCAGAGGGAACAGGAGACCGTCGATTCTCGGCGCTTGGCGGGCTTTGCACAAAGGGATAAAAAGGATGGGTGGCATGATTAAAACTCATCCTGGGTAAAGGGTTTAAGATTGGCTTTATCCCGCTATCGGAGCTTTCTGCATGTCTCGTCGTCTTCCTCCCTTGTATGCCCTGCGCGCATTTGAAGCGGCGGCGCGACATAGTTCGTTCACCCGGGCTGCCGAGGAACTGTCGATTACCCAGAGTGCGGTAAGTCGGCATATTCGGACCCTCGAAGATCACTTCGCCTGTCGGCTGTTTCATCGCAGCGGTCGCAATCTGCAGCTGACCGAAGCGGCGCGGTTGCTGCTGCCCGGGATCCGCGAAGGCTTCAGTGCGCTGGAGCGGGCCTGCAATACCTTGCGTGCCGAGGACGACATTTTGCGCATGAAAGCGCCCTCGACCCTGACTATGCGCTGGTTGCTCGCGCGCCTGAGTCGCTTCCGCCATTTGCAGCCTGGCAATGAAGTGCAACTGACCAGTGCGTGGATGGACGTCGATTCGGTGGATTTCAACGATGAGCCTTTCGACTGCGCTGTTTTGTTGAGTGACGGGCATTTTCCGCCGGATTGGGAGGCGAGTTTATTGTTTCCCGAAGAGCTGATTCCGGTGGGGGCGCCAAACCTGCTGAATGATCAGCCGTGGGATCTGGCTCGACTGGCTTGCACCGAATTACTTCACCCGACACCGGACCGTCGCGATTGGCGCAGTTGGCTGGAACACATGGGGCTGTCCGATCAGGTGTCACTCAAGGGTGGGCAAGTGTTCGATACCCTCGAATTGGGCATGATCGCGGCGGCGCGCGGGTACGGTGTGTCGATGGGCGACCTGTTAATGGTCGCCGAAGATGTGGCGCAGGGAAGGCTGAGCCTGCCGTGGCCAACCGCGGTCGCCAGCGGTTTGAATTACTACCTTGTGTGGCCAAAGACCCGCCCGGGAGGTGAACGTTTGCGCCGTCTCAGCGACTTTCTGCAAAGCGAAGTCCGCGCCATGGAGTTGCCGGCGGTCGCGCGCTTGAGCTGAAACGTTAGAGCCGCCACAATGCCGGCCTTGTGCCATAACCTTGTTTTCCGCTCAAGTATTTGGATCCACCGCCGAATACGTGCTTGTGGAACCGTCGTGCCGGTATCCACGATTCACCCCCACAACCAGAAAAATTTCCGAGTCGAGATCAAGGAGGATCCCGTGGCTCGGCCAGGAGCTGTCCATGTCTCAACCTCGCGCTCGGATCGCCTCGCAGCTGGGCCTCGCGCTCGCTGTAATACTGGCGATAGTTATCAGTGGCAGTACGGTGTTCGCCTTGCGTTCGCTGGACTCCGCCAACCTCGCCACTCGTGAAGAGCATCTGGCCAGTGAGGCGCGGCTGCTGGCCGACCAACTGAGCACCTTCCACGGCACGCTGCGTGAAAGCACCCAGCGCCTGAGCGGGCTGTTCGAGAAGCGTTTCAGCGCAGGTCTGAGCATTCACCCGAGTGAGCCGGTGAATGTTGCCGGCACCCAGACCCCGGGTCTGCATCTGGGCAGCGAAGTGCTGAACAACAACTTCAAGGAAGTCGACGAGTTCAAGCAGATGACCGCCGGCGTCGCCACCCTGTTCGTGCGCAGCGGCGAAGACTTCATCCGCGTCAGCACTTCGCTGACCAAACAGGATGGCACCCGTGCCATCGGCACCTTGCTCGATCACGCGCACCCGGCCTACGCGAAGTTGATGGCGGGGCAGGGTTACGTCGGTCGCGCCTTGCTGTTCGATCGCTCCTACATGACCCAATACACCCCGGTGCGTGATGGCAGCGGCAAGGTGATTGCGGTGCTGTTCGTCGGCTTCGATTACACCGACGCGCAGAACATCCAGTTCGATAACCTCAAGCGCTTCCGCATTGGCCAGAGCGGTTCGCTGGCGTTGCTCGACGAGCAAAACAAATGGCTGGTCGCGCCAGCGGGGGTGCAGGCGCTGGATCAAGCCGTTCCGGTGATCAAAGGTTTGGCTGCAAAGCCGGGCAAGGGTGAGTTCTGGAGCGACACCTCGGAAGATTTCTATAGCATTGCCGTGCCGTTCGATGGCGGACCATGGTCGGTCGTGGCGAGCATGCCGAAAGCTGAGATCCGCGCGGTGACCTGGAGCGTGGGTACGCAACTGGCCATTGGCAGTCTGTTGGCGATGCTGCTGGCGGTCGGATCTGTGGTCTGGCTGCTGCGCAGCAAACTGGCGCCTCTGGGGGATCTGGTGCGTCAGGCCGAGGCCTTGGGCGCCGGTGATCTGAGCGTGCGCCTGAACGTATCGAGCAACGACGAAATCGGTCAGCTGTCTCGCGCGTTCAACCAGATGAGCCAGGCGCTGTCGACCATGGTCGAGCACATCCGCCGCTCTTCGGAAGAGGTCAACAGCCGTGCCCAGGCCCTGTCCGGTTTGTCCGGCGGTGCCTATGAAGGCATGGAGCAACAATCTGGCGAAATCACCAGCATGGCCGGCGCGGTGGAAGAGTTCAGCGCAACGTCGCTGAACATTGCCGACAACATGGGCGCAACCCAGCGTCTGGCGCAGGAAAACGCCCAGCAAACGCAGATTGGCCGCAGCTCGATGGAAGAAGCGTCGTCCTCGCTGGAGCAAATCGCTGGCGCCCTGAACAGCACCGCCACCGTGATCAACACCCTCGGTCAGCGCTCGCAGGAAATTGGCGGCATCGTGGGTGTGATCACCTCGATCGCCGAGCAGACCAACCTTCTGGCACTTAACGCAGCAATCGAAGCTGCCCGTGCTGGTGAGCAGGGTCGTGGCTTTGCTGTGGTGGCCGATGAGGTGCGCAGCCTGGCCTCGCGTACTCGCCAGGCCACCGATGAAATTTCCAGCATGATTCATAGCATCCAGCAGGAAACCGGCAACGCGATCAGCACCATGGAGCAGGGCAATGTGCTGATGCAGGAAGGCCTGTCGCGTAACGCCAATGTCGCCTCGGCGCTGGCGCGTATTGACGAGCAGAGCCGTTCGGCGGGGCAGCAGTTTGCCGCGATTACCACGGCGACTCAGGAGCAGAGCAGCACCGCGACGTTGTTGAGCAGCAATTTGCAGAGCATTGCGCTGGCCAACAGTGAGCAGCGTGAGGTTGTGTCGAACCTTGCTGTTACGGCTAAAGAGCTGGAGAAGCTGGCGGCGGATTTGCGTTCCGAGGTTGATCGCTTCCGTTGAGCTGTCTATTAGAGTTACAGGCCAAAATTAACAGAGTTAAATTTGGCCTGTAACGGTTATAGCGTGATATGGCCGATCGCTCTTTCAGATTCAAAAATTGAGCTCTCAAAATACTCGTTAAACTGAGTAATTGCATCTGTATGTTTTTTGAATGCAGTGTGATAGAAGTTCCGTAGTAAGAATGCTAGAAACGCGTATGGCGTAACGGGGGCATTCACAGGGATTCGGCAATTCTTGTACTGCCCTAAGGTTAAGTGAGATTTCGGGTGTTCAATCTCTCTATAAGTTCCCTCAGTTGAGTCGAAGTCGAACCTTATCGGGAAAACTACGATATTCCTCATCACTATATCTGCGTAGATTTCATCATCGTCATAAATTTCAGGATTGTTTTGATATTCGGTTAAGTCCGGGGACGGGAAGAATGCGAGCCTATGACGCGTAAGCGTTCCGTTCTCAAATTTGTACATGAGTTGCACTAAGGCTCCGTCGAGCATCCTAAGGTTATAAGCATTGGTTCGAAGCAACTCATCATAAATTTCTTGGTAGGGTTGGTTCTTTAGTACGATGCTCAAGTCACCACTGCCGCTGTAGCTTATTTCTTGCAAACCTCCATTAGTAACAAGGGACGGGAAGTTCTGACTATTGCATAGGCCCAAGCCTATGAAATCAGCCGTTAAGCGCTCTACCTGATTTCTTATTTTTTCTGGTGTTGGCATTGTTAGCTTCCTTTGTTTAACAATGCGCGTAGACGCTCAAGTTGATCCTCTGGAAGGTCATCAAGAAATACCTTTCCCTGCTCAATTTCGCTCAGCAGTGTCGCTACGTTGCCTTGGACTTGTTTGATTTTCCCTTTTATTTCAGACGACATGTCTCTGTTGACGATATTTAAGTTGGCCCTTTCTGCATCAGTAGGGTACTTAAATGCCAACTCAAATTTATTGTTTTTTACCTGCTCAAACTCTTCGATAAGGTTTTGCATTTGCGGTCCGATGCCCAAAACCCTAACCCAGGCTTTACTTCTCGTCATTGCCGTGAATAGCATGTTTCTCATTCTGGCGAGGCTGCCAAATGAATAATAGCAATCTTGCGCATTTATAATGTAGACCATTCCAGCCTCATTACCTTTTGCCCGGTATATTCCGGTGAAAACAACTGAATCTTCATCGCTTTCGAAAAATACATCTTGAGACGTATCGACGCCTGCGAGGTGGGAGTTAATACCTCTTTCAAATAATAACTTTCTCGCGGGTCCAACAGCGTCTCTGGTCTTGATCGGGTCGGGGTTTATTACAATTACATCGTCGAAGTTAAGTTCGTCTTTTGTAAGGTTCGACTGAATAGAGTCTGCAAGCCAAATGGCTTGCTCTTCCGCTGAGTTAAACTTTACGAACTGAACTATGTCATCAATATCAGAGTGATCCTCAAGGAAGGCAGGGCTGCTGAATTCGGTTCGAGCAAGTCTGACATGAGCACCATCTTCTAATGCACCGTCCTTTACTTCATAGCCAACATCTTTCCATAATTGGCTTTGATCGAACATTTGTATCAGTCCAGTTCCAGTCTTACTATCTGCCTTTCTATATATACCGAAGCCAAGTGCGTGCGCAGTGGTCAGGACAGGGCGTGAGTTTCGATAACATTTCTCTAGAATTATATCTTGCTTAGGCTTACCAGGGACTGGGTCTTCAAATCTGACTCTAGACGAGCCATCAGGATTCTTTCCAAAAATTTCTTCCGGCGCAGGAAGCGATTTTTCACTAAGGCTTTGGAGTTCATCGTATGCGTACACTAAGCGCTTGTCAGGGGTTAAGTATTCATAGCATAGTCTTAGAAAAGCAGGAGAAAAATCTTGGGCTTCGTCAATCAAAATTACATCGTAAAGCGGTTTGATATCAGATACGTCTTTTAGGGCTTTCTCGCATGCCCCTTCAAAGTCTCTGTTTCTACCGTATTTATTTTTTGCAGTCTGGTAGTCTAAGAATTCAATGCCGTGTGTTTGGCAAAAACTATAATACATACCGTTTCTTTGAGCTCCACCAGGCCCCCCCCAAGCATTTATGATTTGAAGATTGTCCCAGTCTGGCTCTTCGTTTGTGTGTTCGATTACGAAGGTATTAATTAGTCTTTTGAATTGGCCTTTTAGTGATCTGGTGTTAAAAGTTACAGCGATTTTCCACTCTGGATGTTGGGCATGAAGGTAAGCTGCTTTCAGGGCTAAAACTATGGTTTTCCCTGACCCAGCCAAGCCGCGAATTCGTTGTACTCCTTGTACTGTTTCGATAACCGCGCTGCCTTGAAGGTTGTCGAGATTCGCAACCGAGTCTTCAAGGTTTTTTAGAATAGCCCCTCTGGATGTTGTTGAGGAAGTATCGCGTTTACGCTTACCTTTTCGAATTGTTGAGATGGATTGAATGACAGCGAGAACCGATTCAAAAATCTCTGTGTTGTCAAAGTCTGGGAGTTCATCAATGAAAGCATGCAGGCTTGTTGCGTTACAAATTGGGTATTCTTCTTCTAATGTGGCAGGGCGAATTGGGATCGCTGGCGCAAAGGTTATTACATTTGGAGGTATCTGGAGTTTTCGGCCACGCATTAATCCTTTATGATTTCTCAGTTTGGCTTCAAGGGTATTAAAACTATCATCTTGTGCCTGTTCGTAACCGGCCGAATTTCTTCCTTCAATAAGATTGAATAAAAGCAATCCATGTTCTTTGCTTAACCAAATTGCATCTACAGGATAAGGGCCTTCGGGTGTGCCTATAATTGGGTATCCAATGAACAGATGGCCGTCATACTGAGGATTACTCTGAAAGAATTCTGCAAGCTGTTGGCTTGAAACCGGTTTTTTTGTAGAACCCCAAATTATGTTTACCATAATTTACCTGCTATAAATTCAAAAAAGTGTTTGACTATAAATCGATATTTCAAGGCTACTACAGGCTGAGACAAGGGGCTACTCCAATGGCTCCAGATTCTTCTAGGCGGACAAGGAAGCTTTCGTCACTCATTCAAAACGTCTCCTGCTGATTTTTGTGGGAATGATTTTCAACTGTTGCTCGAGGGCCGATACTGCAACGCCTCAGCCAAATGCTCACGGCTGATGTCTTTGCACTGTTCAAGATCCGCCAACGTCCTTGCCACCTTCAATAACCGATGCGCCGAGCGCAGCGACAACGTCAGCCGTTCACAGGCTGACTCCAGCCATTTCTCATCGGTTGTGGATAACTTGCAGTGCCGCTTCAAACCCGGCAGATCGAGAAATGCATTGGCGCAGCCTTGACGCTTCAGCTGCCGCTCACGCGCCTCGGCCACCAACGCCGCGGCGCTGGCGCTGTCCTCTCCCGGTTTCACTTGCGGGTTCAACGCCGTCGCTTCCCGCGCCACCGTAAGGTGCAAATCGATCCGGTCCAGTAACGGCCCCGAGAGCTTGTTGCGATAGCGCTGCACCATGTCAGGCGTGCACGAGCATTTGCCACTCGGCTCACCAAGATATCCACAGGGACACGGGTTCATCGCCGCCACCAACTGAAACCGCGCCGGGAAACGCACGCGATCCTTCGCCCGGGCAATCACGATATGCCCGGACTCCAGCGGCTCGCGCAGCACCTCCAGCACCTTGCGATCAAACTCCGGCAACTCGTCTAGAAAAAGCACGCCGTGGTGGGCGAGGGTGATCTCGCCGGGTTGTGGTTTCGAACTGCCGCCGACCAGTGCAGGGCCTGACGCCGAGTGATGCGGCTGGCGAAAGGGGCGCTGGGGCCAATGGGTCAGTGGCACGCCACTGGCGACGGATTGAATCGCCGCCACCTCCAGCGCTTCGCATTCGGACAAAGGTGGCAGTAGCCCCGGCAGTCGACTGGCCAGCAGCGTCTTGCCTGTCCCCGGCGGCCCGCTGAACAGCAGGTTATGCGCACCCGCTGCGGCAATCAGCAACGCTCGTTTGGCGGCCATCTGCCCTTGTACTTCATTGAGGTCGGGATAGGGTCTGGCGGCATGGATCAAACCGTCCGATACGTAGGGCTCCACCGGTGTATGCCCATTGAAATGCGCCACCGCTTCCAGCAGATGATCAACCGCATACACCTTCAACCCCGACGCCAGGCACGCCTCCTCGGCATTCGCTCGCGGCACCACCAACGCCCGCCCGGCCTTGCGCGCCGCCAGTGCCGCTGGCAACACCCCGCGCACCGCCCTTACTGCGCCGGACAATGCCAACTCTCCCAGACATTCCACATCGTCCAGCGTCAGACACGGCACCTGCACACTCGCCGACAGAATCCCCAAGGCAATCGCCAGATCAAACCGCCCGCCATCCTTGGGCAGATCCGCCGGCGCCAGATTCAACGTGATCCGCCGCGCGGGAAACTGCAGCCCTGAATTGATGATCGCGCTGCGCACCCGATCCTTGCTCTCCTTCACCGCCGCCTCGGGCAGGCCGACCATGGTCAGCGACGGCAGGCCGTTGGCCAGATGGACTTCGACGGTGACGGCGGGGGCTTCCACGCCAATCTGGGCGCGACTGTGGACGATGGAGAGGGACATGGTCGTTCCTTGAGCTGAATCGGGGGCCGCTTCCTGCGGGTTTTTGAAGGGTAGTTGGGAGAGCGAATCCAGGCGACACGGATGCGAGGGCAAACCTTCACTGGATGTTGCCAAGGTGTCCTTCCACGTTCAGTAGAGGCGTCACATTAGTTTTCTTCTTCGGGTTTTCTTACTTGGCTTCCTCCCCCGGCCAGCCAACCATCCGGTTCGAGTTCTTTACCGTACTTGGCCGCTACCTCAATAAAACGACGCTGATTGGCTGAAATACCTCCGGCTAACCGAAGTGCTTCAGCGTGATATCCAACAATCTCTTCTAGCTTTGCCCTTCTCTTTTTGTCTTTCATTGATGCCTCGTTTTTTGGGTGACAGATGCTTTGTTGGCCACCGTAGTACAAGGAGGAAAAGTCGCGTAATCAGGCGCAGACGCTGATGTTTGTAGGGCCATGCCCTAATAGTTGTAGGACGCCGAAAGGGGATGAAGGTCTTGTATCCAGGAGTCGGATGTTCCAGCTTGGCCACTCAACGCAGTCTCTGGAGGCGAAAAATGGACCGCAATGGTATGCGCCCGATTCATCCGGGCGAGGTTCTGAATAAGGAATTCATGGAGCCGTTGGGCATGACCGTCATGGATCTGGCCATGCCCTCGAACTGGCCCGAAAGTGAGATCGAAAAGCTTGTGAAATGCCAGCTCGGGATCTGCGCCGATCTGGCAATCAGCCTTGCCACTTATCTCAACACTACGCCTTAGTTCTGGATGAATCTGCAATCGACTTACGATTTGCGCAGGGCCCAGCTCCGGCATGCGGGTTTATAGCGATTGCAGCATCCGCGAAGTCCTTTTCCACCATGGCCCCGTCATTGGGCGCTTGGTCTGTTCCCGTTCCACCATCATCAGCGGCACATCTTGTAACCGTATCCACGGCTGGTTATTCCAGTGCAACAAACTCAAAGACATGTCCGGCCAACTGAGCAAGCTGAGGTGTGGGCGTTCGCTTGTGCTGGGGTGTTGCGCGTCGCGCAGGGTGGGGATGACCTGGTGGGTGAGCCATTCGCGCAGGGCTCGGTATTCGGGGCAGTAGTGGTAGACGAGGAGGGCGTAGATGCCGGACTCGCTGATCAGCAGGGTGTTTTCGATCTGGTTGTGGATCAGGGTTTTGCGGGTTTGGTATTGGTCGGGGTCGAGTTTTCGCAGCATGCGTTCGTTGAGGTAGATGTGTAGCAGGCGGCTCAGGTCTCGGGCGCAGAACCAGGGTTGGTTCTGGATGAGGAGGGCGTGGAGGGGGAGTTTGTGGCGGGTGAAGATGCTAGGTGTCAGGTAGTTTTCGTCCATGGTTCAGTTCTCGAATTCAAGTGAAGAAAACTGCTTCTGTTCGTCGCCAAACGAAAAGGGTGGCAGCTATGCGCGGGTTGGCGAACCGGTGAATTCGAAACCGGCAGACCCTGAGGTCTCCCACGCAAAGCCGCCATAACTCGTTGAGAGAAAAAACCTCTGTGTGAGTTTAGTTGCATTGCGTCAAATTCGATCCAAGTCGCCAAACCCGGTGCTGAACATTCAGCATCGGGTGAGCTTAGAAACCTGGGCTTTTCGGCGCAATCGGACGGCGGTGGTGCAGGTTGTAGGACGTTGCCGGGATGGTTGAAGGGCTGGAGATCAAAAGATCGCAGCCTTCGGCAGCTCCTACAGGGGGCGCGGATTATTCAGCGGACGGCGTCAGCTTCGCTTCCATCTCGGCAACTTTGGCTTCGAGGCTTTCAAGTCGAGCGCGAGTACGCGCCAACACAACCATCTGACTATCAAATTCTTCACGGCTCACCAGGTCGAGTTTGCTGAACGCACTCTGCAGCAGCATCTTGAACTGGCTTTCGATTTCGGCTTTTGGCAGCGGGGTGTCGCCGTTGAACAGGCGGGAGGCGGTGCCGCTCAGGGCGTCGAGGAAGTCTTTGGGCGCGAGCATGGTGGATGTCCTGGAAACAATGGCCGGCAGTGTATCACGCAGTGTCTATAGTCAATCTCGTGGTCAGGGATGCACGCTTTTCGCGCAGGCGGACGGACTGCGACGCACCGTTGTTGTGCGTATCCGCTGTGCCTTCTGCACGGGATGGCTTGCGGCAGCGGCCAAGGGATTGAAATCAGGGGATTTTGGCGAGATGGCAAGGTTTCTGCTTAGTCACCTTCGACCCATGCACTGATGCAGTCGCTGTGACGAATGCAGTGCGGCAGACGGAGCGGGGAGTTTCGTCAGCAGCGGTTAGCTGGCGTCAGTCGGGCAGGTAAGGCCGACGATGCGTTACAAAGCCAGGCACTGCGCTTAGACTTGAGTCGGGTTTGTTTTCCTGGGGCAAGTCCACCAATTCGGGAGAGAGTTTCATGAAGCTAGTCACTGCCATCATCAAGCCGTTCAAGTTGGACGACGTGCGCGAGTCGCTGTCCGAAATCGGCGTGCAGGGCATTACCGTTACTGAAGTCAAAGGCTTCGGCCGGCAGAAGGGTCACACCGAGCTGTATCGCGGCGCGGAATATGTGGTCGATTTTCTGCCCAAGGTGAAAATCGACGTGGCCATCGACGACAAGGATCTGGATCGGGTTATCGAGGCGATAACCAAAGCGGCCAACACCGGCAAGATCGGTGACGGCAAGATCTTCGTGGTCAATCTGGAACAGGCGATTCGCATCCGTACCGGCGAAACCGATACCGACGCAATCTAAGCCGCCACAAACCCAACGCCCCAGGAGAAAACAATATGACTCTGCGTAAATTCGCAGGGCTAGGAGCCCTGTTGTCCATCGTAATGCCAAGCCTTGCAATGGCGGCAGACGAAGTGGCGGCCCCGGTCCTCAATTCCGGCGACACTGCCTGGATGCTCACCTCGACAGCCCTCGTGCTGTTCATGACCATCCCCGGCCTGGCGCTGTTCTACGGCGGCATGGTTCGCTCGAAAAACATTCTTTCCGTGATGATGCAGTGCTTCGCCATTACCGGTCTGATCAGCATCCTGTGGGTCATTTATGGCTACAGCATTGCGTTCGACACCACCGGCATGGAGCAGGGCGTCGTCAACTTCAACTCGTTCTTCGGCGGCATGGGCAAGGCGTTCCTCGCCGGTGTCACGCCTTCGAGCCTGACCGGCCCAGCGGCTTTGTTCCCTGAGGCGGTGTTCATCACCTTCCAGATGACCTTCGCGATCATCACCCCGGCGCTGATCGTCGGTGCGTTCGCTGAGCGGATGAAGTTCTCCGCGATGCTGATCTTCATGGCTATCTGGTTCACCCTGGTTTATGCACCGATCGCGCACATGGTCTGGTCCGGCAACGGCGGCCTGATGTGGGACTGGGGCGTGCTCGACTTCGCCGGCGGCACCGTGGTGCACATCAACGCCGGTGTGGCTGGTCTGATTGCCTGCCTGGTATTGGGCAAGCGCAAAGGCTTCCCGACCACCCCGATGGCGCCGCACAACCTCGGTTACACCCTGATGGGCGCGGCGATGCTGTGGGTCGGCTGGTTCGGCTTCAACGCCGGCTCCGCTGCAGCGGCCAACGGCACTGCCGGCATGGCGATGCTGGTCACTCAGATTGCTACCGCTGCTGCGGCACTGGGCTGGATGTTTGCCGAGTGGGTCACCCACGGCAAGCCAAGCGCACTGGGTATCGCATCGGGTGTGGTTGCCGGTCTGGTAGCGATTACTCCGGCTGCTGGCACCGTGGGCCCGATGGGCGCACTGGTGATTGGTCTGGCCGCAGGCGTGGTGTGCTTCTTCTGCGCCACAACCCTGAAACGCAAACTCGGTTATGACGATTCCCTGGACGCGTTCGGCGTGCACGGTATCGGCGGTATCCTCGGCGCGATCCTCACCGGTGTGTTCGCTGCGCCGGCGCTGGGTGGCTTCGGCACCGTTACCGATATCGGTGCGCAAGTCTGGATTCAGGTCAAAGGCGTGGGCTTCACGGTGATCTACACCGCGATCGTCACCTTCATCATCCTCAAGGTCCTGGACGCCGTCATGGGTCTGCGTGTGACCGAGGAAGAAGAGTCGGTGGGCCTCGATCTGGCACAACACAACGAACGCGGCTACAACCTGTAAGTACGCGCACTAAAAAACTTGCCCGGTTCGCCGGGCATTTTTTTGTCTGGAATTTGTCGCAGAGAGAATAGCTGAAAGGATTTTTCGTACGGCTTTGGTCGTGTTTACGACGAGCGTTTTTCTGCGGCCAATGGCTTACATCATTGCAGGAATATTAGGGCCTTTGTTTTTTCCCAGAGCGCGCTAGAATGCGCCCCGAACGTGCGGAGAACTGTATGTGGCAACAGACTCTGATAACCCTGCGGGCGCGGCCCCGGGGCTTTCATCTGGTAACGGACGAGTTACTCGCCGGGCTGCCTGAACTCAGGCAGTGTCGGGTCGGTCTGTTGCATTTGTGGCTGCAGCATACCTCGGCGTCGTTGACCATCAACGAGAACGCCGATCCGGCGGTACGTCGCGACTTCGAACGATTTTTCAATCGTCTGATCCCACAAGGAACAGACGGCTATGAGCATAACGACGAAGGCCTGGACGACCTCCCGGCGCACTTCAAGGCCAGTGTGCTTGGCTGCCAGATCAGTCTGCCGGTTTCGGCAGGTCGCCTGGCACTGGGAACCTGGCAAGGCGTTTATCTGGGCGAGCACCGTGATCATGGCGGTGCCCGAAAAGTCCTCGCCACCTTGCACGGTGAAGGGGCGTAAACCGTTGGTCATCAATGGTTACTGATTTTTTAACGGCGACTTTCGACAGTTGCCAAAGCTGGTCTATAACTAATCTGCTTTTCGCAAGTCATGAGGTAGAACATGAGCGACGATGATCTGGAAAACGACGACCTCGAAGTAGGCGACGAAGACGAGGCCGAAGAAGGCCTGGAAGCAGCAGCGGAAGACGTTGCTGACGACGATGGCGGTGACGATACGCCGGCCCCGGCTGCCAAAGGCAAAGCCAAGGCTGCGGTGTCGGTTGACGAATTGCCGAGCATTGAAGCCAAGAACAAGGAACGCGACGCCCTGGCCAAGGCCATGGAAGAGTTCCTGTCGCGTGGCGGCAAGGTTCAGGAAGTGGAGGCCAACGTGGTCGCCGATCCTCCGAAAAAGCCGGACAACAAGTACGGCAGCCGCCCTATCTGAGGCGTGCCGCTGGCTTACTGAAAAGGCCCGCCGTCGCTGCGGGCTTTTTCATGCCTGGAATAAAGCTATCGAAACGAATGCAATTCCCTGTGGGAGCGAGCCTGCTCGCGAAAGCGGTGGGTCAGTCAACATCAGTATTGAATGACAGAATGCCTTCGCGAGCAGGCTCGCTCCCACAGGGGGTAGTAGATCAGTTTGAGGTGGCATTCCAGCGCGCGAGAACGGCTGGCAAATCACTCAGGCTGCGAATCTCGGCGTCCGGCAGGCGATCCGCTTCCCAGACTTTCCCCGCCGGGTTGAACCAGATCGCCCGCAACCCGGCCTGCTGCGCGCCGGCAATGTCATCGCCCGGATGATCACCAATATGCACGGCAGTTTCGGCTGTAGCACCACCACGCTGCAACGCCTCATGAAACAACCGGGCATCCGGTTTGGCAATGCCGATGTCTTCCGCGCACAACGCAAACTTGAAGTAGTCCGCCAAACCCAGCCGACGCACATCGGCATTGCCATTGGTGACTACGCCAAGCGAGTAATGATTGGCGAGAATCTCCAGTACTGGTTCGACTTCAGGGAACACTTCGATCTGATGCCGAGCATGCAGAAACACTTCAAAACTCTTGTCCGCCAGCGTCGACGCCTCGTCATGGGCGTACCCGGCTTCTTCCAGTGCATGGAACAACACCCGCCGGCGCAGCGCGCTGATGCGATGTTTTAGCCCCGGCTCATTGGCCAGCACCCGCTCACGAATCCCCCACAAATGCTCCACCGGCACCGCACCCAGATTCGGCGCATGTTCGCTCAGCCATTCGCGCAATATCGTTTCGGCGCTGACGATCACCGGAGCGGTGTCCCACAAGGTGTCGTCGAGGTCGAAGGTGATCAACTGGATGCTCATGAATCATCGCCTTTCATGCGTTTGGCCCGGGGGTGGGCGCTGTCGTAGACCGCCGCCAGGTGCTGGAAGTCCAGGTGGGTGTAGATCTGCGTGGTCTTGATGTCCGAGTGGCCGAGCAATTCCTGCACCGCGCGCAGATCCTGCGAGGATTCGAGCAGGTGGCTGGCGAAGGAGTGGCGCAGCATGTGCGGGTGCAAGTTCTGCCCCAGTTCACGTTCGCCGGCCAGTTTCACTCGCACCTGAATCGCCCGTGGACCGAGGCGTCGGCCTTGCTGGCTGACGAATACGGCGTCGTCTGCGGGGTTGGTCATGGCCCGCAGAGGCAGCCATTGTTCGAGGGCTTCGCGGGCCTTTTTGCCCACCGGCAGCAGCCGGGTTTTACTGCCCTTGCCGAGGACTTGAACCATGCCATCGGCGAGGTCGAGTTGATCGAGATTGAGTCCGGTCAGTTCGGAAAGGCGCAGGCCGGAAGAATAGAACAACTCAAGAATCGCCTGATCGCGCCGCGCGAGAAAATCATCCTCGACCGCCCCTTCAAGCAGTTGCAGTGCGCGATCAGTATCGAGGGTTTTCGGCAGTCGGCGCTCGCCTTTTGGCGGTGCCAGACCCGTCGCCGGGTCGTGGTCGCAAAGACCTTCGCGATTCAGATAGTGATAGAGCCCGCGTACTGCCGAGAGCAGCCGCGCGAGGCTGCGCGAGGATTGCCCCTGCGCATGCAGACGGGCGATCAGGCTGCGCAGGCGCTGAATGTCCAGCGCCGCCCAGCTGCCGATGTTCTGTTTGACGCACCAGCCAAGGACTTTATCGAGGTCGCGGCGATAGGCCGAGAGCGTGTGCGGCGACACCTGTCGCTCACTGCGCAGGTGTTCGCAGTAAGCGTCCAGTTGCCGTTCCATGCTCAGCGTACCGAGCGCAGGGAGCTATTGACCCGTGGCAGCACACGGCCCATGACTTCGGCGATGTAGCTGAGGAACAGCGTGCCGACCGAACTCTTGTAGTGCTGCGGGTCACGGCTGGCGATCGCCAGAATGCCGTGGATGCCTTGATGGCTGACCGCGACGACGGCAGTGGAGCCGATCTGCTTGCGTTGTTCTTCGCCGAAGAGGAAGTCCAGTTCATGCTCACGCAGGCTGCCGCTGACGCTTTTGCCTTCGGTAAGCAAGCCGCCGATGGCGACTTGGGCGTCAGCGTGAGTGACCCAGCGACCGACCGGCGCCGGGTTGTCACCGAGCAGGATCAGGCTGACAAAGGGCACCTGAAAATCCTGGCGCAGGCTGTCTTCGACGCTGATCACCACGTCTTCGAGGCTGGCGGCGTCCATCAGGGACAGTATGAGACGGCGGGTCTTGTCGAACAGGCGATCGTTGTCGCGGGCGACGTCCATCAACTGCGAGAGGCGATGGCGCATCTCGATGTTGCGGTCGCGCAGAAGGGTCATCTGCCGCTCGACCAGCGAAACGGTATCGCCACGCTGGTGGGGAATACGCAGGGCGGGCAGCAGTTCTTCGTGCTCGACGAAGAAGTCCGGATGAGCCTCGAGGTATGCGGCAACCGCTGCCGCCTCCAGGCTCTCGGACGCTGATTCGTCGGACTGTCGGGCGGGTACCTGAGGCTTATCGGTCATGATTTCTGCTCACTCAAAGACGTACTTGTCCTTCGTATACACGCACTGCCGGACCGGTCATCAGCACCGGTTGGCCAGGGCCTGCCCATTCAATGGACAGACGCCCGCCGGGCAGGTCGATCAATAGCGGCGAATCCATCCACCCCTGGCTGATCGCAGCGACAGCCGCTGCACAGGCGCCGGTACCGCAGGCTTGGGTTTCCCCGGCACCGCGTTCCCACACGCGCAACTGCGCACGGTTACGGTCGATGACCTGGAGAAAACCGACATTCACTCGCGCGGGGAAGCGCGGATGGTGTTCGATTTTCGGCCCCAGCTCATGCACCGGTGCACTGTTGATGTCCTGCACGCGCAACACGGCGTGCGGGTTGCCCATCGACACTGCGGCCAGTTCGACCGTGGTGCCGTCGACTTCCAGCTGATAGCTGGTCGCTTGCGCTGGCGCTTCGAACGGAATGTCCGCTGGCACCAGACGCGGGGCGCCCATGTTCACGCCGATCTGGCCGTCGTTACGCACGTCCAGTTCGATGATGCCGCCCTTGGTCTCGACGCGAATCTGCCGTTTGGCGGTCAGACGCTTGTCGAGCACGAAGCGTGCAAAGCAGCGCGCACCGTTGCCGCACTGCTCGACTTCCGAGCCATCGGAATTGAAGATCCGGTAACGGAAATCCACGTCCGGATTGCTCGGTGCCTCAACGATCAGCAACTGGTCGAAACCGATGCCGGTGTGGCGGTCGCCCCACTGCTTGGCGTGCTTTGGCTGAATATGCGCGTGCTGGCTGACCAGGTCGAGAACCATGAAGTCATTGCCCAAGCCGTGCATTTTAGTAAAACGCAGCAGCATGGGTTACTCCGGCAGCAGGCTTTCGCCGGCAAACAGCTCGGCCACGGTTTCGCGGCGGCGCACTTCAAAAACCTGAGCACCGTCTACCAACACTTCGGCAGCACGGCCACGGGTGTTGTAGTTGGAACTCATCACAAAACCGTAGGCACCGGCCGAATGCACGGCCAGCAGATCGCCTTCGGCCAGGGCCAATTCACGGTCCTTGGCGAGGAAGTCACCGGTTTCGCAGATCGGGCCGACGATGTCGTATTTGCGCGCAGCGGTGTCACGCGGTTTGACCGCGGTGACGTCCATCCACGCCTGATACAGCGCCGGGCGGATCAGGTCGTTCATCGCCGCGTCGACGATGGCGAAGTCCTTATGTTCGGTGTGCTTGAGGTACTCGACCTGCGTCAGCAGCACGCCGGCATTGGCGACGATGAAACGGCCCGGCTCGAACACCAGCGCCAGGTCACGTCCGTTCAAGCGCTCGCGCACAGCCTTGATGTAGTCGGCAGCCAATGGCGGCTCTTCATCGCGATAGCGCACGCCCAAACCACCACCGAGATCGATGTGGCGCAGGTGAATGCCGCAGTCGCCCAGACGGTCGACCAGATCCAGCAGGCGATCGAGCGCATCAAGGAACGGTGGCAGGGTGGTTAGTTGCGAACCGATGTGGCAGTCGACACCGACCACTTCCAGGTTCGGCAGATGCGCGGCGCGCACGTACACGTCTTCGGCGTCGGCGATGGCGATGCCGAACTTGTTCTCTTTGAGACCGGTAGAAATGTACGGGTGGGTGCCGGCATCGACGTCCGGGTTCACGCGCAGCGAAACCGGGGCGCGAACGCCCAGCTCGGCGGCGACCACTTGCAGGCGCTCCAGCTCGTCGGTGGATTCGACGTTGAAGCAGTGCACGCCGACTTCGAGGGCGCGACGCATGTCGTCACGGGTCTTGCCGACACCGGAGAAGACGATCTTGTCAGCGCTGCCGCCAGCGGCCAGAACGCGTTCCAGCTCGCCACGGGAAACGATGTCGAAACCGGCACCGAGACGGGCCAGGACATTCAGTACGCCGAGGTTGGAGTTGGCCTTGACCGCAAAGCAGACCAGGTGCGGCATGCCGGCCAAAGCATCGGCGTAAGCCAGATACTGAGCTTCGATATGCGCGCGCGAGTACACATAAGTAGGCGTACCGAAACGATCGGCGATGGCGGACAGCGCCACACCTTCCGCGAACAGTTCCCCGCCACGGTAGTTAAAAGCGTCCATGGCGATCCCTTATTGGTAAACGTCGTGCTTATGTGCTTTGGACGGTTGCTTCTGCGAAGACTGGGCTTGCTCGGCCGGGTCCTGATCGTCATCCGGCAGGTACAGCGGGCCTTTTTGACCACAGGCCGAAACGAGGCAGGCAACCGCGACGAGCGCAGCAAGGGAAGAGATCAGGCGCTTCATGGCGAAATCCTTGAAAATGCGTTAATTGCGCCGGAGTATACCGGCCACCCGGCGGCTTGCCTATGTGATGGCCTTCCCGTCCGGCGGGGCTTGCCCGTGAGCACTGGTAACCCTATGGGAGCGAGCCTGCTCGCGATGGCGGTGTGTCAGGCAACAATAATGTTGAATGTGCCGGCCATTCGCGAGCAGGCTCGCTCCCACAGGGTTGGGTGTTCGATGCCCTGACCGGTGCTTGGTCGTTAATCTTTGCAATCGGCCGGCAGCGTCCGTATCTTTCGGCGCTTGAGCCTGATCAGACATTTTTTGAGGTTGCCGCAATGAGTTTGTCCGAAGCCCGTTTCCACGATCTGGTCGACGAAACCCAGGAAAAACTGGAAGACATCTTTGACGAGAGCGACCTGGACATCGATCTGGAAAGTTCGGCCGGTGTGCTGACCGTCAAGTTCGAAAACGGCTCGCAGCTGATCTTCAGCCGCCAGGAGCCGCTGCGTCAGCTGTGGCTGGCAGCGGTGTCCGGTGGTTTCCACTTCGATTACGACGAAGAAAGCGAGCGCTGGATGTGCGACAAGAGCGAAGAGCAACTGGGCGAAATGCTAGAGCGCATCGTCAAGCAGCAGGCTGGCGCTGAATTCGATTTCGAAGGTCTGTGATTCCGTGACTGACACCGCTCCCGTTCGTCCACCGAAGCCGCTGTACAGCAACATCAGCCCGGCCGTGCCTTCGCCGTGCAGCGGCGTTTGCCGATTGGATGAGCAGAAGGTCTGCCTCGGCTGCTTCCGCCATGTCGAAGACATTCGCGAATGGCGCTCGGCAGACGATGACCGGCGACGTGTGATTTGCGCGCAGGCGTCGCAGCGCAAACAGTGCGGCGGGGCGTGACTTGTATATTTTTTGAGCTGTGATAGTGTCCGAACACGCCTCAACCCATCGAGGCCTGGTGAAAACCCCGTCTTTTTTGGCGGGGTTTTGCTTTTTTTGTGTGCAGAAGAAAGGAGTCTGCCCGGATCATGACCGCACCTTCCATCACCCTTACCCGTCTGGACGTGCAACGTCTGGAGCGCCTGATCGACAGCCTGGATGACACGCTGCCGGGCGTGATTGCGCTGCAAACCGAGCTGGATCGCGCCGACACCGTGGTCGGTCACGATGAAGTGCCCGCCGATGTCGTGACGATGAATTCCCGTGTGCATTGCCGCGAAGAAGGCAGTGGCAAGGATTACCACCTGACGCTGGTCTATCCGAAGGACGCCAACGCCGATGAAGGCAAGATCTCGATCCTGGCTCCGGTCGGCAGCGCGTTGCTGGGCCTGAAAGTCGGTCAGCACATTGACTGGCCGGCACCCGGTGGCAAGACCCTCAAACTGACTTTGCTGGAAGTCGAATCGCAACCGGCCAACGGTGGCGCGTTTCCCGAGTAACCCGCCTCAGACCTGTTCGAGTGCCTCGTTCAGGGCGCGCTCCAGATCAGCCTTGTAGCGCAGATACAGATTGCTTGAACTCTGCCCGTCACCGAGCAGGCCCGAAAGGTCGAGGTCGGTGATGTAGCAGCGATAGCGTTCGCTCTCGCGGCGCTGCTCGACGATCTCCCGGGCGACCACGCTGAACAGCTGGTCGCCATGTTCCAGTTCGCTGAATTCCCGTTGATTGCAATACAGGGTGACCTGCACTTCGCCCGGTGCGGCTTTGCCGACGATCGCTTGCACGTCGTAGAACGGCTTGTTCACTGGCGTCTGCGGTGCCGGCCGCGCTTCGACCCGGCGCGCGCGCCCCGGACCTGAAGGCAATAGCTGGTAATACAAAGTGTCGAGACGGCCGTCGGGACCGGCGTCCATCGGCAGCACGGCTTCGCGGCGAAACAGAATCGATTGCAGGAAGCGCTGCAACGGCACCAACAGACTCTGCTCGTCGTGATAGGGCAAATGTTGCTGCCACAGCGCGTTGAACTCATCCAGCACGTACAGCTCGGCCTGCTGCTCGGTGATCCGATAGAACACTTGAATGCACTCCGGCTGGCCCATCGGCAGGATCAGTGCAAGGTCGTGATCTTCCAGTGCCATGGGATCCAGGTGCAGCGGACTGTAGCGCGGCTGTTCTTCGCCAAGGTAATCGAGCAGGGCCGGAAGGGTGGCAAGCGCCACATGGTTGACCTGGCCCGGCACCAATTCCAGCACGTGATAATGCTGCTGCACCTGAATCAGGTAGCGATGGTTCAACTCGCTGAGCAACAGGTTCTGCGCGGTGTCGATGATTTCTTCAACGCGACGGGCAATGAACTGCGCGCGGTTGTGGCAGAAGCAGCGTACCTTCAATGACGGCTGCAACGGCCCGCGCGGCAGGTTGTTGAGGTAATCGCGTAGGCAGTCGAGCAGGGCATGCGGGCCGTCGAAGCGGTTGACCAGTACTTCGTTCCAGCTATTGAGCGTGACCTGATCCAGCGTCAGCACGAGGTTTTCGCGCACCCCGGCGTAACTCAGCGAGTCGGTACGCTCGGTGGTCATCAGGATATTCAGGTCGCGGTGATGCTTGAGCGGGTCGACGCCGACGTTGACCAGAATCAGCACTTCGCTTGGCACCGCTGCACGCAGCAACGGTTCTTCCGCGACGGTGGGCAAGGGCAGGGCGATGCACTGTTGCAGGCTGCCGAGCAGGTTGAACAGCTCGAACTCGCTCAGGTCGCTGGTGCCGGGATGCAGGGCCAGGCGGGTGCTGCTGTCGATCACGCCGTTGCGGTGGCACCAGGTCAGCAGCTCCAGTAACTCGCGGCTGCGCTTGATCGGTGCGAAGTGTTCCCACTCCAGTGCGGTCAGGCTGCCGTTATATAAGCCCCACTGGGTTTGTCCCGGTTCCTTCTTGTTGCGCGACTGCACCAGGGTCAGGGTGTCTTCGGCCAGATCCGGGGCGATGCCGGGGTTGATGAACTCGACCTTGTCGGCCTTGCGTTCGAAGGCTGCGTAGAGCCGGCGCCCCAGCACATTGAGATCGCGTTTATTGATCAGGCTGACGGTTTGTTCTGTGCGGGCGAACTGGGTCAGGAAGCGGTAGCTGTAGTTCAGCTCATTGACCAGTGCGCGACGCTCGGCGCTGACCTGGCGGACTTTCCACTGGCTGCGGCTGTCGAGCAGCGTCAGTTGTCGCTGATCCCAATGCCATTCGCTGGCCAGTCGTTCCAGCAACGTGCGTTGCCAGCTCTGGGTGCGGCTGTTGCCAGTGAGCTTGCGGTTGACCTTCAGGTACAACGCGCGACGAACCAGCTCCAGCCGTTCCGGCTCGTTGCGCGCGGTGAGGTATTCCTCGATACGCCGGTACACGACCATGTACGGATCCAGTTCATCCAGATCCAGCTGGTTGGCGAACACGGCTTTTTTGAAGCGCAGGCTCAGGCACTGCACCTGCGGGTGTTCGCTGGCGTAGACCTCGGTCAGCAGCAGCTTGAGCACCGATTTATAGGGTGACTCGATGCCCTTGAACAACTGCCACAATCCGGCGCCGATGAACTCGCCCGGCGGAATCCGCGCCAGATGACCAAGGTCGAGGGTTTCGTCGGCGCGGATAAAGCGCTTGGACAGCAGGGTATGGGTGTAAAGGTCGTAGGCGGTTTCTTCGTAAACCGGCACCAGCCACCAGATCGGTGTGCGCCCTGCCAGCCAGATTGCAGTGCGATAAAACTCGTCGAGCAGCAGATAGTGCTGAGTGCTGCCGCAGTTTTCCGAGCTGAGCTGGGTGTCGCGTTCGCCTTTGACGAAGCGCTCCGGGTCGATCAGGAAAAAATGCGCTTCGGCGCCCTGACTCGCCGCCCAGGCTTCCAGCAGCTGGCATTTTTTGCGCAGTTCGGCAAGCTCGCTTTCGTTCAAGTCCGGCGCGTGGCAGACCCACACGTCCATGTCACTCTGATCGGCTTGCGCCAGCGTACCAAGGCTGCCCATCAGGAACAGGCCGTGAATCGGTCGCGGCGGATTGCTGCCGTGACGCGGTTTGTACGAAAACGAACGAGTCAGACGCTGTGCTTCGGTCAGCACGTTGGCGTCGGGCTCGTAATTCGACAGGCCGGCCGGCGTGCTGCCCGACACGTAGCCCGGCAGCAGCGGGTGATTAACATGAAAGAACAGCGGCAACAGCGTCAGTACGCTTTGCTGGCGTGTCGACAGCCCTTCAAGGGCACGACCGAGGCGGCCTTCATTGAGTTTGAGAAAACGCGCGCGCAGCTGGCTGAGTACCTTGCGGTCGATGCCTTCGTCCAGGTCGGGGCGGATTTCGTGGGTGCGCGTCATGTCAGCTCAAACCGGCTCGCAAGCTCGGACGAAGAGGGTCTCGGAATGGGAGGCAGTTTAGCCTTTGCGCAGCGGGACTTTTAAGCTGAATTTGTTTTTTGACGTCAGATTTCTATCGCGGATGGCCGGGCAAGCCCGCGGAAATCCCGTGGCAGGAGTTCCCGTGGGCGAAGTCAGGGGGAATCAGGCGGTTTCCTGCTCTCTCAGAATGGTCAGCACGGTTTGCACACTTTGTGCGGCATCGCGACCGAGGCTGGTCAGATACCCGCCATCGGGCTGGTCGGTCAGTTCTTTTTCAAAGAGGCGTTTGGCGGCGGCGATGTGTTTCGGGGCAGCGGTCTGATGAATTTTCAGACCTTCCTGGGAACTGTCCAGGTTGAAGAGTGCGAGGACTTCCAGTTCGGCAACCAACTCAGGGGTAAGCGACATAAGGACTCCAGACTTTCTAGGAATTGGACGACAGCGTCCCTAAGGTGAACCCGCTTTTGCGGCATGTCCAGTGCTCAGATCAGGGATTTTGTCTTGAGGCGGATTGCAGTGTAGTCGGGAGGCGGGAGTTGGCTGGATGGATGGGTGACAAATTGTGTGGGAGCGAGCCTGCTCGCGAAAGCGGTGTGTCATTTAGCGTTGTTTTTGCTGATGCACGGCATTCGCGAGCAGGGGGATGTGTTTGGCTTACTGCTTTTCTGGCGGTAATTCCGGCAAGGCGCGCAGCGCCGCTTCGTACCATTCGGTATTGAACGCACGGTCTTCATCGAGCATCGCGTCGATTTCGTAAGCCAGCACGTGAGCCATCAGATTGAGGATTTCTTCGCGCTCGACACCCACCAGGGTCAGCTTGTTGAACGTCGCTTTGGCGGCCGGCGGATTGTCGCTTTCGATCTGGTTTTCGATGGCTTCGATCAACGTCGCTTCGGTGAACTCTTCTTCGTCGTTGTCATTGTCGATGTCTGTCGGCTCGCTCATGGCAGGCTCCTCATGGAAAGGCGCCAGTTTACCCGCATTCAGTGGCGTGATGCTGCTGGCGGGAAAGGCTTGAGCGATCTATAAACAGGCACTGCCCACCCCGCACGGCCTGGAGGCTATGTGATGTTCAAGCTCTACGGATTCTCAGTCAGCAACTACTACAACATGGTCAAACTGGCACTGCTGGAAAAAGGCCTGCCGTTCGAAGAGGTCACGTTCTACCCGACGCAGACACCGGAGTCTCTGGCCATCAGCCCGCGCGGCAAAGTGCCGGTGCTGGGTGTAGACGATGGTTTTATCAACGAAACCGCGATCATCCTCGAATACCTCGAACAGACCCAGAAAGGCACGCCGCTGCTGCCGAGCGATCCGTTCCAACGCGCGCAGGTGCTGGCGATTGCCAAGGAAATCGAGCTGTACATCGAGTTGCCGGGACGCGCTTGTTACGGCGAGGCGTTCTTCGGCATGACCCTGCCGGAGGCGATCAAGGAAAAGACCAAGACTGAATTGCAGCTGGGTTTCGCCGCGCTGGGACGACACGGAAAATTTTCTCCGTACGTGGCGGGCGACAGTATGAGCATTGCCGATTTGTATTTCCTCTACAGCGTGCCGCTGGCCTATGCGGTCGGGCAGAAGCTGTTCGGGATTGATTTGCTGGCGGAGATGCCGCAGGCGAAGGCGCTGCTGGAGCGGTTGGAGCAGAATCCGCATGTGCAGAAGATCGCGGCAGACAAGGAAGCTGCGATGCCGGCGTTTTTGGCGATGATCGCTGCCAAGAAGTGAGTTTTATAGCGCTCTGAAGGAAGCCTTCGCGAGCAGGCTCGCTCCCACATTTGGATTTTTGTTGAACACAAAATTTGTGGCCGACAAAAATCCCCTGTGGGAGCGAGCCTGCTCGCGAAGCTTTTGGCTTTTGGCCTTTAGCGGCTAGCGATCAGCGCCTGACCGCGCACCACCGCTGCCTTGACCTGCGCCGGCGCAGTGCCGCCGATATGATCACGGGCATTCACCGAGCCTTCCAGGGTCAGCACGGCAAACACGTCCTGCTCGATCTGATCACTGAACTGACGCAGTTCTTCCAGGCTCATCTCGGCCAGATCCTTGCCAGTGTCGACGCCGTACTTCACCGCGTGACCGACGATTTCGTGGCAATCACGGAACGGCAGACCACGGCGCACCAGATAATCTGCCAGGTCGGTCGCGGTGGAGAAACCGCGCAGCGCCGCTTCACGCATGATCGCGTGTTTCGGTTTGATCGCCGGGATCATGTCGGCAAAGGCACGCAGCGAATCGCGCAGTGTGTCGGCGGCGTCGAACAGCGGCTCTTTGTCTTCCTGGTTGTCCTTGTTGTAGGCCAGCGGTTGGCCTTTCATCAGGGTCAGCAAACCCATCAGTGCACCGAACACACGGCCGGTCTTGCCACGCACCAGCTCCGGTACGTCAGGGTTTTTCTTTTGCGGCATGATTGAGCTGCCGGTGCAGAAGCGGTCCGGCAGATCAATGAACTGGAACTGCGCACTGGTCCACAGCACCAGCTCTTCGGAGAAGCGCGACAAGTGCATCATCGCGATGCTCGCGGCCGAGCAGAATTCGATGGCGAAGTCGCGATCGGAGACGTTGTCCAGCGAGTTGCCGCCAACTGCGTCGAAGCCCAGCAGTTGCGCGGTGTATTCGCGGTCGATCGGGTAGGTGGTGCCGGCCAGCGCGGCGCTGCCCAGTGGCATGCGGTTGGTGCGCTTGCGGCAGTCGACCAGACGCTCGTAGTCGCGGCTGAGCATTTCGAACCAGGCCAGCATGTGGTGCCCGAAGGTCACTGGCTGCGCGGTCTGCAGGTGGGTGAAGCCCGGCATGATGCTCGCGGCTTCGCGCTCGGCTTGCTCCAGCAGGCCTTTCTGCAGGCGGGTGATCTCGGCGAGGATCAGGTCGATTTCGTCACGCAGCCACAGGCGGATGTCGGTGGCGACCTGGTCGTTACGGCTACGGCCGGTGTGCAGCTTTTTACCGGTAACGCCGATGCGGTCGGTCAGGCGTGCTTCGATGTTCATGTGCACGTCTTCGAGGTCGACACGCCAGTCGAACTGGCCGGCCTCGATTTCGCCCTGAATGGTCTTCAGGCCGTCGATGATGCTGTCGCGCTCGGCATCGGTCAGCACGCCGACCTTGGCCAGCATGGTGGCGTGGGCGATCGAGCCCATGATGTCGTGGCGATACAGGCGCTGGTCGAAAGTGACGGAGGCGGTGAAGCGGGCGACGAAGGCGTCGACGGGTTCACTGAAGCGGCCGCCCCAGGACTGATTGGTCTTGTCAGTGCTCATGAATTCGCTCGTATCGGCTTGAAGAAAGAAGGCGTGAAACGCTGGCGCGGATAATAACAGGGTTGCCAATCCTGTCGCTGACACTGGTCGATACGTTTTTTTCTCATTGCGTCAGCCATAGTGGCCGCTGGTGCTGGGAGATTTGCACAAGGATATTTTTCGATTGAGCAATATCGGCCCGGCGAGCGTCTACAGTTGGACATAAGGGTCGACGCGGCTCTGGATCGCGCAAAGGTCTGGCCGGCGACTATAAGAAGAGGGGGTGGGTGTTTTGTCCTTCGGCAAACCCCGTGAGAAACGCAGGAAACAGCGGGCTTTGAGCAGTACGACCCGGACACTGGCAAATATTGCTGGCCGACGTACGGCACTTTTTGGCGCTCGGGCTAGTCTTAGCGTGGATCGCGGTGACGGACGTCACTTCACCTGTCTACGCTATCCTTGTGCGAGACTCACGCAGGAATCCAGCGCAATATGAATGTCCTGATCGTTGATGACGAACCCTTGGCCCGCGAGCGCCTGAGCCGAATGGTTGGCGAACTCGAGGGGTACAGTGTCCTGGAGCCTAGTGCCACGAATGGCGAAGAGGCGTTGGCACTGATCGACAGCCACAAGCCGGATATCGTGCTGCTCGATATTCGCATGCCGGGTCTCGATGGCCTGCAGGTTGCTGCCCGTCTGTGCGAACGTGAAACGCCGCCGGCCGTGGTGTTTTGCACCAGCCCCGATGAATTTGCCGTGGAAGCCCTGCAGGCCAGCGCCGTGGGCTATGTGGTGAAACCCGTGCGAACCGAACATCTGCATGACGCCCTGAAACGGGCTGAACGTCCCAATCGGGCGCAACTCTCGGCCCTGACCCGTCCCGCTGCCGAAAGTGGCAACGGCCCGCGCAGCCATATCAGCGCCCGAACCCGCAAAGGCATCGAACTGATCCCGCTGGATCAGGTTGTCTACTTTATCGCCGACCACAAGTACGTGACCCTGCGCCACGAGGCCGGTGAAGTGCTGTTGGATGAGCCGCTCAAAGCCCTCGAAGACGAATTCGGCGAGCGCTTTGTGCGTATCCATCGCAACGCGCTGGTCGCCCGCGACCGCATCGAACGTCTGCAGCGTACGCCGCTGGGGCATTTCCAGCTGTTTCTCAAGGGTCTAAATGGTGACGCGCTGATCGTCAGTCGTCGGCACGTGGCCGGTGTGCGCAAGATGATGCAGGGCCTGTAACCCGGTCATTCCGGACAGCTCCAGCTCCTTTTTACCAGGCACTGCGGGCCAGGGAGGCCGCGCCGACTCTGATTCAAGTCAAAGTGGATTTGGCTGAGCTGTTATTATCCGCCGTATCTATTCAGTACGGATTGATCCATGTCCTCTCGCGAAATCCGCATCGCCACCCGTAAAAGTGCGCTTGCCCTCTGGCAGGCCGAATACGTCAAAGCCCGTCTTGAAGCGGCCCACCCGGGCCTGCTGGTGACGCTGGTGCCCATGGTCAGTCGCGGCGACAAACTGCTCGATTCGCCACTGTCGAAAATCGGTGGCAAGGGCCTGTTCGTCAAGGAGCTGGAAACTGCGCTGCTGGAAAACCAAGCCGACATCGCCGTCCACTCGATGAAAGATGTGCCGATGGACTTCCCGGAAGGCCTCGGCCTGTTCTGCATCTGCGAGCGTGAAGATCCGCGTGATGCCTTCGTTTCCAATACTTATGCCAGCCTGGAAGCATTGCCTGCCGGCAGCATTGTCGGTACGTCGAGTCTGCGTCGTCAGGCACAGTTGCTCACCCGTCGTCCGGATCTGCAGATCCGCTTTCTGCGCGGCAACGTCAACACCCGCCTGGCCAAACTCGATGCCGGTGAGTACGACGCGATCATCCTCGCCGCCGCCGGCCTGATCCGCCTCGGCTTCGAAGATCGCATCACCTCGGCGATCAGTGTTGATGACAGCCTGCCGGCCGGTGGCCAAGGTGCAGTCGGCATCGAATGCCGCAGCGCCGACACCGAAATCCACGCCTTGCTCGCACCGCTGCATCACGCCGACACCTCGTCGCGCGTCACCGCCGAGCGTGCCCTCAACAAACATTTGAATGGCGGCTGCCAAGTGCCGATCGCCTGCTATGCCGTGCTCGAAGGCGAGCAGTTGTGGTTGCGTGGTCTGGTCGGTGAGCCAAGCGGCGGCAAGCTGCTCAGCGCCCAAGCCCGCGCGCCACGTGCCGATGCCGAAGCACTGGGGGTGAAGGTCGCCGAAGACCTGCTCAGCCAGGGCGCCGACGACATTCTCAAAGCGGTCTACGGCGAGGCAGGTCACGAGTGACCGGTTGGCGCCTGCTGCTGACGCGCCCCGCGGAAGACTGTGCGGCGCTGGCGCAGACGTTGGCTGGGCAGGGCGTTTTCAGTAGCTGTTTGCCGCTTCTGGACATTGTCCCGCTGCCAGTCTCTGAGAAAATTCGTCAGGCGATTACGCAGTTGCCAAGTTGCAGTGCAGTGATTGTCGTCAGCAAACCGGCGGCGCGTATTGCGCTGGATCTGCTCGAAGGTGCATCTGCGCTGACGATGCCGTGGTTCAGTGTCGGCGCGGCGACTGCGCAGATTTTGCTGGATCACGGTCTGGACGCGAGCTTCCCGGCCACCGGCGATGACAGCGAAGCCTTGCTGCAATTGCCGCGTCTGCGTGAGGCGGTCAGCCAGCCCGGAGCGCAGGTGTTGATCTTGCGCGGGGAGGGTGGGCGTGAACTGCTCGCCGAGCGCTTGCGTGAGCTAGGTGCTAGTGTCGAGTATCTGGAATTGTATCGACGCGACCTGCCAGCCTATGCCCCGGATGAGCTGCCACGGCGGATCGAAGCGGAACGCTTGAACGGGCTGGTGGTCAGCAGTGGACAGGGTTTCGAGCACCTGCGCCAAATGGCCGGTAATACCTGGCCGGCCATCGCGTCGTTGCCGTTGTTTGTACCAAGCCCAAGGGTCGCCGAGCTGGCACGTGCCGCCGGGGCTCAAACAGTTGTGGATTGCCGCGGCGCGAGTGCCGCGGCTTTGCTGACGGCGTTGCGGGAGTATCCCGAACCCGTTTTCTAATGCAAAGGATGGATACGTGAGCGAAACAGCCTTGCCAAAAGATGACGTCCAGCCTGTGATTGAACCCCAGGTTGAAACTCCACCGCCGGCCACAGAGCCGCGCCGAGGCAATGGATTGGCCATTGTCGCCTTGTTGCTCGGCGCCGCCGGTGTCGCGATCGGCGGCTGGGGTGTCTGGCAGGTTCGTCACCTGCAGACCAACACTCAACAGCAGTCCGGTGAAGTGCAGGCATTGAACGATCAGGCGCAGAGCCTGAAGCTCAATGAACAGCGTCTGACCGAGCGCCTCGCGCAACTGCCGGGTGCTGACGAACTTGCCGAGCGCCAGCGTCTGGTGACCCAGCTTCAAGGTGATCAACAGCGCCTAAATCAGCGTCTGGAAACCGTTCTTGGCGCCAGCCGCAAGGATTGGCGTCTGGCTGAGGCTGAGCATTTGCTGCGTCTAGCCAGTCTGCGTCTTTCGGCGTTGCAGGACATCAGCAGCGCTCAGGCGCTGGTCCAAGGCGCTGACGAAATCCTCCGTGAGCAAAACGATCCAGGCTCTTTCGCCGCCCGCGAGCAAGTGGCGAAAACCCTGGTGGCGCTGCGCAGTACTTCGCAACCGGATCGCACCGGTCTGTTCCTGCGCCTCGGTGCGCTGCGTGATCAAGTCATCGACCTCACCGAGCTTGCGCCGGAGTACAAGGATCGTGGCGAATCGCTGCTGGGCCTGACTGCTGACGGTGACGGCGCCAGTCGTTGGGCGCAGTGGTGGGATCAGGTCTCGCGCTATATCCGTATCGATTTCAATGCCGACAAGAATGTGCGGCCGCTGCTGGCCGGGCAGAGCCTGAGTCAGGTGCGTCTGGCCCTGAGCCTTGCGCTTGAGCAGGCGCAGTGGGCAGCCCTCAACGGTCAGGCGCCGGTCTATACCCAGGCGCTGGCCGAAGCGCGCGATGTGCTCAAGGGCAATTTCAACCCGGACAATCCGCAAAGCAAAGTGATGCTCGAACAGGTCGGTGAGTTGAGCAAGGAACCGGTCACGGTCACGACGCCTGATCTGGCCGGCACGCTGAGTGCGGTGCAAGCCTACCTTGAGCGGCGCAACGTTAACGCCGAAGAGTCGGTGAAACCCTTCGCCAAGCCTGCCGCCAACACCGCGCAGGAGATCACGCCATGAAACGCCTGTATGTGATCGTGTTTCTGGTGATCGCTGCGACAGCGGCGCTGGGTCTGGCGATTGCCGAGCATTCCGGTTACGTGCTGGTGGCCTACAAAAGCTTCCGCTACGAGTCCAGCCTGTGGGCGACGCTGGCGGTCATCGCGGTGTTGTGGCTGCTGATCTGGGGGATCAAGGCACTGGTCGAATTGGTCATGGCCTCCAGTGGCGTAGTCAACCCATGGTCGCGCCGCAACCGCAGTCGGCGCGTGCAGGTGGCGATCGAGCACGGTCAACTGGATCTGGCCGAAGGTCGCTGGGCCAGCGCTCAGCGTCACCTGTCTCGAGCGGCTGAAGCCGAGCGCCAGCCATTGCTGTACTACCTCGGTGCTGCTCGCGCAGCCAACGAGCAAGGTCTTTACGAAGAGTGCGATCGTTTGCTGGAGCGGGCGCTTGAGCGTCAGCCCCAGGCGGAGCTGGCCATCGCTTTGAGTCATGCGCAGTTGCAGACTGACCGTGGCGACACCGACGGTGCCTTGGTGACGCTGCAAGCGATGCACGATCGCCATCCACACAATGCGCAGACGTTGCGTCAGTTGCAGCGCTTGTATCAGCAGCGCGGCGAATGGTCGGCGGTGATTCGTTTGCTGCCGGAATTGCGCAAGGACAAAGTCCTGCCGCGCGCCGAACTGGCTGAACTCGAGCGCCGCGCCTGGGGTGAAAACCTCTCGCTGGCTGCGCAACGGGAAGAGGATGGCAGCGTGGGTTTGCAGTCGCTCACGCGCGCCTGGGAGCAGCTCACTTCGGCGCAACGGCAGGAGCCGCCGCTGGTGTTGGCGTACGCCGAACAGTTGCGGCAGTTGGGCGCCCAGGTCGAAGCGGAAGAAGTGCTGCGCACTGCCCTCAAACGCAAGTACGACAGCCATCTGGCCCGTCTCTACGGGCTGGTGCGCGGCAGCGATCCGGCCCGCCAGTTGCAAACCGCCGAAGGCTGGCTGAAGGAGCATCCGAACGATCCAAGCCTGCTGTTGACCCTCGGCCGACTGTGTCTGCAAACCAGTCTGTGGGGCAAGGCACGGGATTACCTGGAAAGCAGTCTGCGTGTGCAGCGCAATCCCGAGGCCTGTGCGGAGCTGGCGCGCCTACTCGCCCAGTTGGGCGATACCGAGCGCAGCAATCAGTTGTTCCAGGAAGGCCTTGGTCTGCTGGACGAGCGCCTGCTGGCTGCGCCGTTGCCGGTTCCGGCCCATGTCTGAAGTGGCGAGGGAGTTCGCTCCCTCGCTTACCTTTTGTGGCTGAATTTTCCACTTCGTTGAGCGCTTGAGGCAAATTCCTACAGCGGTCTACACCAATTCCTCTCGATCCTGTCGGGTTTTCCCTACACCTCTGGTGAACTGTCGGCAGGGCCTTGCCTTGAAAGGCTGACACGCTTTCCTCTACCGTAACCGTCTGTCTCTACTGTTACGGAAAAGCCATGTCGTTGGCCTGCTCACGCTCCTTGTTCTTCATGGCTTTCACTGCGGGGGCCTTTGCTCTGGGAGCTTCCTATTATCTTGAATATGCAGTCGGCCTGACGCCGTGCAGCCTGTGTCTGGTGCAGCGCCTGTTCCTTACGCTGCTGTGCGTAGTCAGTGGTCTGGCGGCGGTGCACGGTCCCAAACGTGTCGGTTTGTGGTTCTACTGGCTGTTGACCCTGGGCGCCAGCCTGGGTGGGACCACGGCGGCCTGGCGGCAGGTACTGATACAGAGCGATCCGATGCTGCACCTGCTCAATTGCTCGCCTGCTCCCGAGGCCTTGTTCAGTGGTCTGCCATGGATCTGTGCCCTGCAAACAATGTTTAGCGGCGGTACCGATTGTGCGGAAATATCCTGGACGCTGTTCGACCTGAGTGTCCCGGAGTGGAGCCTGCTGTTCTTTGTCGCGGTATCGATTCTGGCGGTGTATCAATTGTTGCGGCTGGTATGGAGTGCTCTGCAACGCCCGCTCAGCGGCCAAGCGTCGCACCCGGTGCTGTTGCGGGATTAAACACTTGTATGAACTTTATCTCCTGCGTACCTTGAAGCCATAGGCGTGCGGGCATAATCTGGCCCGCACGTGTCATTGGATTTATGTTGCTCGATGACGCTCTGCCCGGCCGACCCCCAAGCCAGAATCAAAAGAGGGGCGCGGGTGTAGAGCAGCATGACCCACAAGGGAAGAGAGATCGCCATGCTCGAAAGTTGTCAGAATGCTCAGGAACGTTGGGGTGGGGTTCATCTGCTGATCGACCGCTGGTTGCAAGAGCGTGAAGAGCTGATCGGTGCCTACGACAAGCTCGGCGCAGAGCCTGATTCGCTGTCCGAGAGCCGCAAGCCCTTGCAGGAGTTCTGCGGCGTGTTGGTCGATTACGTGTCGGCCGGGCACTTCGAAATCTACGAACAGCTGACTGGCGAAGCCAAGGCGTTCAACGACAAGCGCGGCCTCGAACTCGCCGAGACGATCTATCCGCGCATCGATGTCATCACCGAGAAGCTTCTAGCCTTCAACGACCTGTGCGATGAAGGCAAATGCGTTGCAGAGAAGTTCAAAGAGCTAGGTGGCCTGCTCCACGAACGCTTCGAACTTGAAGACTGCCTGATTGAAGTGCTGCACACAGCACACAAGGAAGAAGATCCGGTTCAGGCCTGATCCCGAACCCTGATCAAAAAAAACGGTGCGCCCGAAAGCGCACCGTTTTTTATTGCCCGATCAACTCGTCGCACCACGCAATTCCACTTCAAACACCAGCGGTGTGAACGGCGCAATCAGGTCACCGGCACCGTCAGCGCCATAGGCCTGATCCGATGGAATCACCAGGCGCCATTTCGCGCCTACCGGCATGTTCTGCAACGCGGTGCGCCAGCCGGCAATCACGCTGTCGAGGTTGAACCATTGTGGCTGAGTGTTCTGATCGAACACGGTGCCATCCGGCAGCCGTCCGACATACAGCACCTGCACTTTTCCATCGGGGCCAGCCTTGCCGCCAGTGCCCGGTGTCAGCTCGGTGAGCAGGATGCCGTCAGCCAGTTCCTTAACACCCGGTTTGGCTTTTTCAGCGATGAGAAAGCGTTGCTCGTTTTCCATCGCCGCATCACTTGAAGGCTGTGCAGAGTGCTCGGCGTTTTGCGCTTCATGATCAGCCAGAATCTGCTCGATGCGTGCTTCGCTCAGCGCCAGCGGCTTGCCTTGGTAGGCTTGCTGCAAGCCATCGACCAGCGCCTGAATCTGCAGTTGCGGGACTTCCTGACGCAGTCGTTCACCGAGGCTGGCACCGAGGCTGTAGGCCAGATCGTGAGCATCGTTCGCGGTGTTTTTTTCGTCAGCGTGAACGGCCGAAAAAACCATGCAGAGGGATAAAAAAAAGTAGCGCGACATGGGCACACTCCGTCCTGAGATGCGGTGGATTATGCCAGCGCGAACGTCTGCAACGGTGAACTGCTTTTGACTTCGCGCAGAACATTTTCGATTCGGTGCAACGCAACGCAATCGATACTGTCAAGATGCCCTAGCGGCGGTAACTGCAGAGGTCTAGTATGAGCCGCACTCACGTCAGCCAGGAGGTAAACCATGTCGGCCACCAAGAAGCCTGTAAATACTCCGTTGCACTTACTCCAACAACTCTCGGGCAGCCTGCTCGAGCATCTGGAAAACGCTTGCTCCCAAGCCTTGGCTGATGCTGAAAAACTGCTCGCCAAACTGGAAAAGCAACGCGGCAAGGCGCAAGAAAAACTGCACAAATCCCGCACCAAATTGCAGGACGCAGCCACTGCCGGTAAAGCCAAGGCACAGAACAAAGCCAAGGCCGCAGTGAAAGAACTGGAAGACCTGCTCGATGCCTTGAAGGATCGTCAGTCCGACACTCGCAGCTACATTCTGCAACTCAAGAGCGATGCACAGGAAAGCCTGAAACTGGCCCAGGGTGTGGGTCGCGTTCAAGAAGCCGTGGGCAAAGTACTGTCCACCCGCGCCGCCAAACCGGCAGCGGCACCGGCGAAGAAAGCGGCTGCCAAACCGGCTGCAGCCAAGCCTGCAGCGAAAACCGCAGCGGTTAAACCTGCGGCAAAAACGGCGGCCAAACCTGCTGCCAAGGCACCGGTGAAAGCGGCGACCAAGCCAGCTGCCAAAACCGCGGCAAAACCTGCGGCGAAAAAACCGGCTGCGACGAGCGCTGCCAAACCGGCGGCTAAAACCACTGCTGCAAAACCAGCTGTTGCCAAGCCAGCCGCTAGAACGGCCGCCGCCAAACCGGCTGCAAAACCAGCCGCGAGCAAAGCTGCTCCGGCGAAAGCTGCAGCTGCCAAACCGGCCGCTAAACCTGCGGCGAAAGCTGTGGCGAAACCAGCCGCAAAACCTGCTGCCAAAACCGCCGCTGCCAAGCCAGCCGCAAAACCGGCTGCCGCTAAACCCGCTGTAAAAGCCGCCGCAAAACCTGCCGCCAAGCCGGCTGCAAAACCAGCAGTGAAAGCCGCCGCCAAGCCAGCCGCGAAACCGGCCGCCGCTGCTAAACCAGCGACCACTGCTGCCAAGCCTGCTGCTGCAAAACCGGCCGCCAAACCAACTGCCAAACCTGCCGCCAAACCAGCCGTGAAAAAGCCTGCTGCTGCCAAACCAGCTGCCGCCAAACCGGCTACCACTCCAGCTGCCAAGCCTGCCGTGCCAGCCACTCCGGCCACGCCAGCCGCCGCTGCTCCAGCCGCCGCCACCTCGACTCCTTCGACTGCGCCATCGCCAGCCGCTGCGTCGAGCGTCAGCAACAACCCGACCAGCGCTTCCTAAGTGCCGGTTGCCGCGACGCGCAGCACTTGCAGCGCGTCGCGGTTCGGGCTGGCCGCCATGCCGGCCAATCCTTCAAGCCAGGTCTTCGAGCCTGCATCGTTTAGCGCCCATTCCTGCGCCACCCCTTCAAGCCGTGACAGCAACGCTCGCTCAGCCTCAAGCTCCAGTGATTTGATCTGCTCGCGCATGCCTTTCAGCACCGCATCATCAACGGCCCGTACTTTCCATAGCATCCGCAGGGAGCGCAGCGGCTGTACCACCTCGGTATCCCAAGGCTCGGTCAGCGTCTGAAGCTGGCTTACACGTTGTTCATCACAGATCACCCCGCGTTGTTCGAGCCATAAACCGCACAGCAGCAGGCACACATTGGCGCCCGCCGTTTGCAGTCGCAGGCTGGCATCTTCCACGCCCGGGCGGGCGTAGGTGGCAAGGGAAAAGCTCCACAGGTCAGAGGACATCGTGCTACTCGCGCCAGTTGTGAGCGAAGCTGGTAGACTCCGCCGCCATTATGATCCGACTTCAGAACCTGACTTTACAGCGTGGCCCGCAACGTCTGCTAGAAGACGCCGAGCTGACCCTGCACGCCGGCCACAAAGCCGGCCTCATCGGTGCCAACGGCGCCGGCAAATCGAGCCTGTTCGCCTTGATTCGGGGCGAACTGCACCCCGACTCGGGTGATTGCTTCCTGCCGGCTGACTGGCGCATCGCCCACATGCGCCAGGAGATCGAGACCCTTGAGCGTCTTGCCGTCGACTATGTGCTCGATGGCGATTTACGTCTACGCGAGGTGCAACGTGACCTCGCCGCCGCCGAAGCGGCGCACGACGGTGCCGCTCAGGCCCGCCTGCACTCGGAACTCGACAGCGCCGACGGCTACACCGCCGACGCGCGGGCGCGCAAATTGCTCGCCGGTCTCGGCTTCACCAACGAGCAGATGGATCGCCAGGTAGGAGATTTCTCCGGTGGCTGGCGGATGCGTCTGAATCTGGCGCAGGCATTGATGTGCCCGTCCGACCTGTTGTTGCTCGACGAACCGACCAACCACTTGGACCTCGACGCGATCATCTGGCTCGAAGAGTGGCTGAAAAGCTACCCGGGCACCTTGCTTCTGATCTCCCACGACCGTGATTTCCTCGATGAAGTCGTCGATCACGTGGCCCACGTCGATCAGCGCAAAATCACCCTGTATCGCGGCGGCTATACCGCGTTCGAACGCGCCCGTGCCGAGCGTCTGGCGCAGCAGCAACAGGCCTACGAGAAGCAGCAGGCGCAACGTGCGCACATGGAAAGCTACATCGCCCGCTTCAAGGCGCAAGCGACCAAGGCCCGTCAGGCGCAGAGCCGGATCAAAGCCCTGGAGCGGATGGAAGAGCTATCGGCGGCCCACGTCGATTCGCCATTCGACTTCGTCTTCCGCGAGTCGACCAAGATCTCCAGCCCGCTGATCGACCTGTCGGATGCGCGTCTGGGCTATGGCGACAAAACCATCCTGGAGAAGGTCAAGCTGCAACTGACCCCGGGCGCGCGGATCGGCCTGCTCGGCCCGAACGGCGCAGGTAAGTCGACGCTGATCAAAAACCTCGCCGGCGAGCTGTCACCGATCGCCGGGCGCCTGACCCGTGGCGAAAACACCGTGGTTGGCTACTTCGCCCAGCATCAGCTCGATTCGCTGGATTCCAAGGCCAGCCCGTTGTTGCACTTGCAGCGTCTGGCGCCGACCGAGCGCGAGCAGACTCTGCGTGACTTCCTCGGCGGTTTCGACTTCCGTGGCGCGCGCATTGATGAGCCGGTACTGAATTTCTCCGGTGGTGAAAAAGCGCGTCTGGCCCTGGCGTTGATCGCCTGGGAACGCCCGAACCTGTTGCTGCTCGACGAACCGACCAACCACCTCGACCTGGAAATGCGCCTGGCGCTGACCATGGCGCTGCAGGAATTCAGCGGCGCGGTGCTGGTGGTGTCTCACGATCGTCACTTGCTCAAGAGCACCACCGACAACTTCTACCTGGTCGCTGATGGCAAAGTCGAAGAGTTCGATGGCGACCTCGAAGACTACGCGCGCTGGCTGGTGGAATACCGCCAGCGCAACGCGCCGGTCAGCACCACCCCGGTGAATCCGGACAAGACCGACAAAAAGGCCCAGCGTCAGGCTGCTGCTGCGTTGCGTCAGCAACTGGCCCCGCACAAGCGTGAAGCCGACAAGCTTGAAGCCGAGCTGGGCAAGCTTCACGAGAAACTGGCCAAGGTCGACGCCAGCCTTGGCGACAGCGACATTTACGAGCCGGCGCGTAAGAACGAACTGCGTGATCTGCTCGCTGAGCAGGCCAAATTGAAGGTTCGCGAAGGCGAGCTGGAAGAAGCGTGGATGGAAGCCCTAGAGGTGCTGGAAAGCATGCAGGCGGAGCTGGAGGCGCTGTCCTGATGGAAGCGTTCAAGCTGCCGCTGCCGGCGGAGTGGGTCGAGCCGATCTGGTTCGCGGTGCAGATTCTGCTGATCCTGCTGGCCGGTTATCTCACCCAGCGCTTCGTCGCCAAAGCCCTGACCCGCCTGGGTGAGCGCTATCCATTCCCGCCGCAGTTGCTGATGCCACTGCGCGGCGTGTTGCGCTGGCTGATCATGGGCAGTGCGCTGATCTTTGTTCTGGAACGCCTCGGTGTCTCGGCCACGGTGCTGTGGACGGCGCTGTCAGGGTTCGTCGCCGTGGCGGCGGTGGCGTTCTTCGCGATGTGGAGTGTGCTGTCGAATCTGCTCTGCGCGATTCTGATCTTCACGGTTGGGCCGTTCCGGCTGGGCGATATCGTTGAGCTGGTGGACACCACGGACAAGCCTGGTGTCAAAGGCCGGGTGGTGGCGATCAATCTGCTTTACACCACGTTGATCGAGGCGGAAGAGTTGGGGACTGGCAGCGCGATGGTGCAGGTGCCGAACAGCTTGTTTTTCCAGCGCTCGGTGCGACGTTGGCGCGGGACTGATGTGTTTCCTTCCAGCGGGTTTGAGAAGTAAGTCTTACAGCAAGATCAAAAGCTCGTCCGATCGCGGCCCGAGCCTTCGGCAGCTCCTACAGGGATCGCATTCCAAAGTAGGGGCTGCCGGAGGCTGCGATCTTTTGCTTTTAGGCCCAATCCGCATTAGCTTGAGCGTCTGTCACGATTCAGATGCGAGGTGTGCGATGGAGCTTCAAACATGGCTGGCATTTTTTGCCGCCTGCTGGGTGATCAGTCTGTCCCCGGGTGCTGGCGCCATTGCGTCGATGTCCAGCGGCCTGCAATACGGTTTCTGGCGCGGTTACTGGAACGCCCTCGGCCTGCAGATTGGCCTGGCGGTGCAAATCGCGATCGTCGGCGCCGGTGTTGGCGCGATCCTGACCGCCTCGGCCACCGCCTTCCACGCGATCAAGTGGTTCGGTGTGGCTTATCTTGTTTATCTGGCCATCAAGCAATGGCGCGCGCTGCCCATGGACATGAGCGACGACGCGGCGGTACGACCGATCGGCAAGCCGCTGGCGCTGGTGTTCCGCGGCTTTCTGGTGAACATCAGCAACCCCAAGGCTTTGGTGTTCATGCTCGCGGTGCTGCCGCAGTTCATCAACCCGCATGCGCCGTTGCTGATTCAGTATGTAGTAATCGGTGTAACGATGATCTTCGTCGACCTGATTGTCATGGCGGGCTACACCGGTCTGGCGTCGAAGGTGCTGCGTTTGCTACGCACCCCGCAGCAGCAGAAGCGTATGAACCGCACGTTTGCCGGACTGTTCATCGGTGCGGCGGCGTTTATGGCGACGTTGCGTAAAGCGGCGGCGTAAACCTCGCGAGCACAAAAAAGGCGACCTTTGCGGGTCGCCTTTTTTGTGGCTGGGACGCAGAGCGTCCCGGGATGCATTCCCACGTCGAGCACGGGGACGATCAGGCGCCAGTCATCAGCGCAAAATCACCGGCGCAGTATCACGCGGCAGATTGTTGCGCTGTGGTGCTTCGCGCGGCTGCTCGTAACCGCCGCCACCGAGCTGCATGCTCAGTTGCCCGGCCACGTCCTCACCCAGCGCCTTCGACACGTCACGCACCACCCGTGGGCGGTTCAGCGAGATCTTGATGTCGCGGTGGTTCACCAGTTTGGTGTCCTGCGCTTCGCCCATCGCCGTGAAGGCCGAGGTGATTTCGAAGGTCTTGGTGTTGATCAGGCTGAAATCCGCCACCAGCGTCAGGCCCAGTACCGCCGAATAGCTGTCGGTGTGCGCCAGTTCGTTGATGTCCTGAGTGAAGTCGATGTCCGACACCGTACCAAACAGCACATAGTCGGCGCCCTTGAAGTTGCCGGCCTTGATGCGCTTGATCACGTCGTAGACGTCACCCTTGGACGACGCGGTGTACGGCGTGCCTTGCACTAGCTGGAACATGCCGGTGCGCAAAATTTCACCCTTGATGTCGCCGGTGAATTTGCGCAACTCGCCTTGCTCGATGTAGCTGGTGCTCGCTTCGATCTCGTTATAGCTCGAAGAGCCGCTGGAGCTGTAGTAACCCTCGCGATGATTGCTCTGGGCCGAAACGATGTGGATGTATTGCTCCACACGCTCCTGATAGGCCAGATCCGTCACCGCGACTTTCGGGGCCGCCTGCACGCTGAACGCGCAAGCCAGGGCCATCATGCCAATCCATGCGCGCATCAATTAACGCTCCGTGGTTTTGCGGATCTCTTTTTCGTCCATCCACTCGGCCAGACCGCTTTCAACGTCGATCAGTTGCAGGCTGAATTTGTAGAAGACGTCCTTGTAATCGCTGCTGCGCTTGACGATCGAGCTGATCGAGCCTTCGATGCGGTACTTGGCGGCAACCATGTTGCCAGTCTTGGCCACGGTGCTCTTCTTGTACAGGCCGCTCTGGTTTTGCAGCTTGAGCTGGTCAACCTGGCTCTGCATGGCGTTGTTGTCGCTGGCGAAGCGGGCCACGCCGGTTTTCATCAGCTGCGTCTTGATGCTGGTGGTGATTTCGCGGGTGTCGATGTATTCGCTGGTCTTGTTCTTCACGTCGTAGACCTGAACCACCGGACGGCCCTGCAGAATGCCGGACTGGGCCAGCGAGCGGGTCATCGACTCGGCGATCATTTGCAGGTCGGTCGAACCGAATTCGTTGGTCACGGTTTCAACCGCTTTGGTGTCGCCGTAGCTGATGTTCTTGCTGCCCAGGGTCGGCGAGGTGTTGGCGCAACCGGAGGCCAGTAGGGCGATAACAGCGATGCAGGAAAAGCGTGCAAACATGGGAATGCTCTCTAAAACAGGAATAGGGTGACAGGCTTACGGCGTCTTGATTTCCAGACGGAAGTCCACGGCTTTCGGGGTCGGGGCGATGCCTTGGATGAAGCTGGTCTGGGCGCCGTACATCATTTGGCTTTTCCACACTTCTTCTTCGGCAATCGGGAAGCCTTCCGCGCCGAGCCAGGCGAAGCGGTAGTAGAAAATCTTGTTGCTGTTGAGGGTGTTGCTCAACTGCACGTTGACCGTCATGAAGCCGTTTTCGCGGGCCACGCGCATGGCGCCGACGACAATGTGTTTCTGTGGACCCATGGCCACGACTTTGCTCGCGGCGCTGCCCGGCTCTGGCGGTGGCGGGGTGGCGCAGCCGCTCGCCAGCAAGGCGAGGGCGGCGACGGCGATGAGTTTGAAGCGCATGCAAAGACTCCGTTCTTAAGGTTGTTTGAGGCTGGCGACGTTGGTCGCGCTGGCGCTCGGGATGACGTGGGCGGCGAGGCCACCGGCGAACACCTGGTTGCCCACGGCGCGCAGAGTGATCACTTGATAACGCTGATCGACGGTGACCTTGACCACCGAACCGCCCACGGCGCTTGGCAGGGTAACCTGATGCTCACCCTTTTTCAGACGCAGACGCACCACTTGGGTGTTGTCCGGCAGGGTGCGCCACGTACGGGTATCGGCACCTTCGAGCACAGCTGAAGAGATACCGACGGCGAGACCTGCCAGCGGGTTGGTTTCGTTGATCTGCTTCTGCGCAACACCCTTGGTGATTGCCCGCACGGTGGTGCGCAGGATGATCCCCGGCATGTCGTCACGCAGGGCGCGGCGGGACATCGCGGTGGTGCTGTTGAGGGCGGTCAGATCGACCTGCTGGCCATCGACACCGATCTGCGCGAACGGCGCGGTGGAGGTGTCTGGCTTGATGATCGGGAACGACAGCGGCGTAATCACCACATTGTTTGAGATCGGCAATGGCAGCGGCACGCGGATCGAGTCGCGGGCTGGCGCCAGACCACTCTGGACGACGATGAGAATGTCGCTGTCGTCGGATTTGCCCGGCTTGTCGAGGTTGACCAGCGCCTGTTCCAGCAGCGGCGTGTTCGGACGCAATTCGGCAGCCTTGCGGTAGCCCGGTGCAGCCAGGCCTTTTTCGCCCAAGGCTTCATAGACGAACCCGGACAGGTAATGGCTGAAAGCACTCTGGTAGCTGTTCTTCAGGCCGACCACCTCCGGTGCGTCGAGGCTGGCGACCGGATAACCCTGCAAGTCTTTGTACTGCGTCTTGATGCCTTCTTTCTCGGCCTCTTCTTCGCTCTTGAGGTATTCCTTGTCACGCAGCTCGGCGATCACCGCTTCGCGCTCGTGAGTCTTCTTGATCGCGGTACGCGCGCCGTCGAAGTCATTAACCGCCAGCAGGTTCAGGGCCATCTGGGTGGTCAGCATGACTTTTTCGTAGTCGTAGCCTTCGTAGCGACGCACCTTGTCGTTGACCAGGAAACTGCCGAACTGGGCCAGATATTTGTCGGTGTCGAGCTTGACCGAATCTTCCCACTTGCCCACCACCTGATCAGCGCTGGTCCAGGCGTTCTGGCTGCCGGACAGGTCGCCCTTGGCGCGCAGCAATTCACCTTTCTCGAAGTAATAGAGCAGGTCTTTGTCCGGGCCGGTGTTGTTCTTTTCCAGCAGAGTCAGCGCGGCGTCAACATTGCCGGTGGCCAGTTGCTGATTGGTCTGGGCGAGTTCGGAGTCGTAGTTGCGAAACGCCGAACAGCCGGACAGCAGAGTGACGGCGCTGAGCGCAATCAGAGTGGGAGCGCGGAATGCCATGGGGGTACTTCTTCCCTGGAGTAATACAGCCGCGAATGCTGGTCGGGCTGGTGTGACCCATCGACAGTGGCGCTGGCCTCCTGCCAATTCCTCATAACCTGAGGAGCTTTAATGCCGTTTCGCGATAGCGAGGGCGCGGCATTATAGGCGGGCGGTGGTGGCTATGTAATATCTTTTTAATTGCACTTGTTAGTTTGGTGCCATTACTTATTTCAGGTCGGATACCGCACTGCCGGTCGGCGCTCCGCTGGGCTGGAATGCGCTGCCATTGGCAAACACTCGCTCACCCAAAGCCCGCAGGCCGATGACCTGGCGGCTCTGGTCGATGCGGATTTTCATGGGCGTAGCGCCGGGAGCGTTGGGCAGGCTGATCAGGTGCTCACCTTTTTTCAGGCGCAGGCGCACGACTTGGGTGAGGTTGGGCAAGGTGCGCCAAGTGCGCGTGTCGGCATGCTCGAAAGCATCCCAGTGGGTGACGTAGGAGGCTTTGCTCGGATCGCGTCGATTGTCCCTGGCCTGAACATCGGCTGCCAGAAATGCTCGATAGGTTGTGCGCTGAATAATGCCCGGCATGTCGTCACGCAGGGTGCGCAAGGACATGTCGGCAATGCTGTTGACCGCAATCAGCTTTTTTTGACGACCATCGATGCTCAGTTGGTTGAATGAAGGCGTCGAGGTGTCGGGCACCATTATGGGGAACGAGATATTGGCGACGATGACCTGACCGTCCGCGAGCTTCACCGGGTAGGGCACACGCACGGAGCTGCGGGCCGGCGCCAGGCCGCTTTGTACGATGATCAGCACATCGCTTTCATCTGCCTTCAGACCAGGGCTGTCGAGGTCGCGCAGTGCCTGTTGGAAAAACGCCATGTCCGGACGCAGTTCAATTGCCTGACGATAGCCGGGCGCTGCCAGATCTTTCTCGCCCAGTGCTTCGTAGGTGAAGCCGGCGAGATAGTGACTGAATGCACTTTGGTAGCCGTTTTTCAGCGCAATCACCGCAGGCGATTCGAGCATCACCACGGGGTAACCCTGCAGGTCCTTGTAATGCACGCGCGCGCCCTGGGCCTTGGCTGCTTCTTCGACACGCTCGTATTCCAGCTCCCGCTGTCGGGCTATAAGCGCTTCGCGCTCGTGGGTTTTCTTGATGTCGGCACGGGCGCCGTCAAAATCATTCATGGCCAGTTGGTTGAGGGCCATTTGCGTGGTCAGCATGACTTTTTCGTAGTCGTAGCCATCGTAGCGGCGCAGCTTGTCATTGATGATGCTGCCCCAGTGATCGCCCATGGCAGCGAGCAACTTGTCGCCGGTGGTCTGGATCGTGTCCTGGCGCTCGATGATCATCTGCTCGGCGCTGCGCCAGGTTGTCTGGCTCTGCGCAAACTCGCCGCCCGCACTCAGTACGGCGCCCTTTTCGAAATAGTAGAGCAGGTCTTTTTCCGCAGCCGGATTGTTCGCTTCGATCACGGCCAGGGCGCTGTTGATGTTGCCGGCCTTTAACGGGTCGGTGGTCTGTTGCAGTTCCAGATCGTAGTTGCGATATGCACCGCAGCCGCTCAGTTGCACAACGGCGGCGATCAACAGGGGAAAGTGCAAGCGGTGGCGCATGAAAGCGGTTCATCCTTGAGCGGGAAATGCGACAGGTCGCGCAGTATAGGGTGCAATAGTGGCTAAGTGATGTGGCGTTTTTGCAGGCCGATGGCTCGCGTCTTGTGTGGCGTTACGTCGACAAAGCTTGAGGGAAACGCGTTCGAAGTGAACAATATGTAACTTCGCATTTCCATTTGAGACTCATTCATGACTGCCTCGTCCCGTTTTCTGGCTTGGCTGGTGTTCCCGTTGTTTGCCCTGAGCAGCTTTAATCTGCTGGCCGATACCGTGGAAGGCGCGCCGCAAGCGCTGCACCTGCTCGATTACATCAGCGCCGACTACCCGCCGACGGTAGCGGCGGGCAAGGTTGTCGATGATTCCGAATACCGCGAGCAACTGGAGTTCACGCGGGCGCTGCAAGGCTTGATCGCCGGCATGCCGGCCAAGCCTGAAAAGGTTGCGCTGGAGCAGGGTGTCAGCGCTTTGCACGCGGCAATCACTGCCAGGCAGGATGGCGCCGAAGTGGCCCGGCAGGCACGGCAACTGGGCGCGCAACTGGCGGTGGCGTATGAGGTCAGCCAAGCGCCGATCATCACCCCCGATCCCACCCGGGGTGCGCCGCTCTATGCGCAGAATTGCTCGGTGTGCCACGGCGACAGTGGCGCCGGTGACGGTCCGGCGGGCCTCGGCATGACCCCGGCACCGGCCAATCTGCGTGATGCGGCGCGGCTGGATCACCTGAGTCTGTACGCGATCTACAACACCCTCGGCCAAGGCGTCGAAGGCACCGACATGCCGGCGTTTGCCGATCAGCTCGATGATCGGCAGCGTTGGGATCTGGCGACCTACATCGCCGGGTTCAGCGCTGATCCGGCGGCGGCCAAAGCCGAGAAAACCTACAACATCGCCGATCTGGCGCGCCAGACACCGGCCGAAGTGCAGGCCGCCGATGGTCCGCAAGCTGCAGCGACGTTCCGTGCACAACGCGCGCAGCCGCCGCAGGTCAAGCGTGGCCCGGCGCAGTTGCTCGACTACACCGCCGCAACGCTGGACAAGAGCCTTGCCGCCTATCGCGCCGGTGAACACGATCAGGCTTACGACCTGTCGGTGGCGGCCTATCTGGAAGGCTTTGAGCTGGTCGAAAGCTCGCTGGATAACGTTGACGCCAATGTGCGCAAGGACACCGAAAAATCACTGATGGCGTATCGGCAATCGTTGCAGGACGGTTTGTCGGTCGAGCAGGCCGAGCAGCGCCTGGACGCCGCCAAAGCCAAGCTTAAAGAGTCCGCCGGGTTGCTCGGCAGTGACGGCTTGAGCTGGTCGCTGAGCTACATCTCCGGTTTGCTGATTCTGCTGCGTGAAGGTCTGGAAGCGATTCTGGTGCTGGCAGCTATCCTCGCTTTCCTGCGCAATACCGGCCAGCAATCGGCGGTGCGCAGCGTCAACGTCGGTTGGGGCTTGGCGTTGCTGGCCGGCCTCGGCACCTGGGCGCTGGCGGCGTATGTGATCGACGTCAGCGGTTCGCAGCGTGAACTGCTCGAAGGTGCGACGGCGCTGTTCGCCAGTGTCATGGTCTTGTGGCTGGGCGTGTGGATGCACGACCGTCGCCATGCCGCAGCTTGGCAGGATTACATCAAGAGCAGCCTGGTTGGCGGCGGCGGGCGTTTCGGCTTCGCGATCCTCGCGTTCTTCTCGGTGTACCGCGAGCTGTTCGAAGTGATCCTGTTCTACGAAACCCTGTGGTTGCAGGCGGGTCCGGCCGGGCATGACGCCGTGCTCGCCGGTGGCGCGACGGCACTGGTGCTGCTGGTCGGTCTGGCGTGGGTGATTCTGCGCGGTTCGGCGAAACTGCCGTTGACGTTGTTCTTCAGCATCAACGCGGCGCTGCTCTGCGCGTTGTCGGTGGTGTTTGCCGGGCATGGCGTGAAGGCGTTGCAGGAAGCCGGGATCTTCGGCACGCGGCCGGTGGCGTTCTTCGAGTTTGATTGGCTGGGGATTCATGCCGATGCGTATTCGTTGACGGCGCAGGCGGTGGCGATTCTGGCGATTGCTGTGTTGTATGGGCGTAGTTGGATGGCGGAAAAGCGGCGGGTAGTCGCCTGAAAAGCATTCGCTGCGCTCACATTCGCGAGCAGGCTCGCTCCCACAGGGTTTACGCGTAACCTGTGGGAGTGACGGTGCGACGATTCGATCTGCTAGCGAATTGTTTTTGGAGATTAGAAAAATGCGTGTATGGATTGATGCCGACGCCTGCCCAAGGGCAGCGAAGGATCTGGTGGTGAAATTCGCCCTCAAGCGCCAGTTCGAAGTAGTGCTGGTGGCCGGGCAGCCGCAGATCAAGCCGGGACTGGCCATCGTCAAACTGATCGTGGTGCCGAGCGGTCCGGATGCGGCAGACGATTATCTGGTCGAACACGCAGTGCCCGGTGAGCTGGTGATTTGCAGCGATATCCCGCTGGCCGATCGTTTGGTGAAGAAGGGCGTCGCGGCGCTGGATCCGCGCGGCAAGGAGTTTGACGCGCAGAACATGGGCGAGCGCCTGGCCGTGCGCAACCTGTTCACTGATCTGCGCGAACAAGGCCAGATGAGCGGCGGACCGGCCCCGTTTGGCGATCGTGAGAAGCAGGCGTTTGCCAATGCGCTGGATCGCATTCTCACGCGCCTGACCCGCAAACCTTAAGCCTTGCACAAATCCCCTTGTAGGAGTGAGCCTGCTCGCGATAGCGGCCGGTCATTCAACAGATATGTTGCCTGATACACCGACATCGCGAGCAGGCTCACTCCTACAGTAGACCGTATCAGGCGTCGTTTTCGTGGGTCAGTTCGAGCACGCGGTCGACCAGTTTGTTGATCCCCGAAGCCGCCTCACTGATGTTCTGTGCCAGCATGTAAGCCGGGGTCGTCACCAGTTTGCGCGCCTTGTCTTCGATGATTTCCGTCACCGCACAGTCTTCGTGGGTGGCGCCCATCTTGTTCAGCGCCGTGGCGGTGTCGGCGTCGTTGCCGATGGTGCAGGTTACGCCCGGGCCGTAGATCTTCGCCGCCAGTGCCGGCGAGATGCACATCAGACCGACCGGTTTGCCCGCTTCGGCAAATGCCTCGGCCAGCGCCAGTACTTCCGGCTGCACGCTGCAGCCAGCGCCTTCAACAGCAAAGTTCGACAGGTTCTTCGCCGCACCAAACCCACCCGGCACGATCAGCGCATCGAAGTCATCGACGTCGGCTTCGCGGATGTCCTTGATGTTGCCGCGGGCAATGCGCGCCGATTCCACCAGAACGTTGCGTGACTCGGGCATTTCTTCGCCGGTCAGGTGATTGATCACGTGCAATTGCGCGATGTTCGGGGCGAAGCACTGCACCTGCGCACCGCGTTGGTCGAGGCGCAGCAGGGTGATGACGCTTTCATGGATCTCGGCGCCGTCGTACACGCCACTGCCGGACAGGATCACTGCAACTTTTTTGCTCATGGGTTTCTCTCCAGATTCATGGCGCTAAATGTCCACTAAATTGTCGCGCGTTGCCATAGGCCCAAGTGGCGGCTGCACCTGCATGGAGCGCTTTCTACATGGATCGCAACGACGGCGGGGTGTTCATTATTTGGGGTTGCCTGCGGCGTAACGAGCGGGAGATTTTTGGCGTGACAACGCCGCTGGCGAACTTGAATGCCCCAGAGTAGCGAGGATAAAAGTGATCCGTCTGACTGAAAGGGCCGGCCAGCCCGCTCAGTGCCGGCGGGCTGTAGCAAGTCGCCAGCGAGTTATTCGGCTGGCGTCTTCGGTGCGGCAGGCTTGGGTTCTTCGGCTTGATTCAGCAGTGCAGCTTTCGCGGCTTGCTCGTCGGCGTAAACCTGTTTGGCCAGCCGCGCATTCTTGAAGCGGCGGCGCAGCCACAGGCCAACGCCAAGAATCAGCAGCGCCCCGAGTACCCACAACTCGTACTTCTTGATGCTGCCGAGCATGCCTTCCAGTACCGCACCGAAGTGGTAAGCGGCGGCAGCCAGTGCGGTCGCCCAGATCGCCGCACCGATGCCGTTGAGCAGCAGATAACGTCCCGGCGGATACCCCGACAGACCGATCGCCACCGGCATCACTGTGCGCAGACCGTAAACGAAACGGAAACTCAGTACCCAGATGTCAGGATGCTTACGAATGTGCTCCAGCGCGCGGTCGCCCATCAGCTGCCAGCGCGGTTTGCGCGCGAGTAATTTGCGCCCGTGCTTGCGGCCGAGGAAGTACCACAGCTGATCGCCGGCATAGCTGCCGAAGAACGCCACGACCACCACCAGGTTGATGTCCATGTATCCACGAAACGCGAGGAAGCCCGCGAGCACCAGAATGGTTTCGCCTTCGAAGAACGTGCCGAGGAACAAGGCAAAGTAGCCAAAGTCATGCAGAAATTGTTGGAGCATTGTCTGGGTGCTGGCGAAATGAACGCGCAGCCTAACCCTTCGGACACATTCATGAAAGTGTCCAAATGTGTCTCGACGTGAACAATTCCTACACTGACAATGGAATGCGGCTACATGTCACGGGGCACACATAACTGTCATCTGTTCGTCATAATGGCCGTCTATAACTGTCACGCTCGCCCGTTTGCGCGGGCTTAGGAGTCCGCCGTGAGCTTTACCCCTGCCAATCGTCTGTTCCCTGCCACTCGCCTGCGTCGCAACCGTCGTGATGATTTTTCGCGTCGGCTGGTGCGGGAAAATGTGCTGACAGTCGATGACCTGATCCTGCCGGTGTTCGTGCTCGACGGTGAAAACCGCCGCGAAGCCGTGGCTTCGATGCCCGGGGTAGAGCGCCTGACTATCGATCTTCTGCTCGAAGAAGCGGCCAAGTGGGTGGAACTGGGGATTCCGGCGCTGGCGCTGTTCCCGGTCACTCCGCCCGAGCTGAAATCCCTCGACGCCGCTGAGGCCTGGAATCCCGAAGGCATCGCTCAGCGCGCCACCCGCGCTCTGCGTGAGCGTTTCCCTGAGCTGGGAGTGATCACCGACGTCGCGCTCGATCCATTCACCACCCACGGCCAGGACGGCATTCTCGACGAAGAAGGCTACGTACAGAACGACATCACCGTCGACGCACTGGTCCGTCAGGCGTTGTCCCATGCTGAAGCTGGCGCGCAGGTGGTGGCGCCGTCGGACATGATGGACGGTCGCATTCAGGCAATCCGCGAAGCGCTGGAAATCGCCGGCCACGTCAACGTGCGGATCATGGCTTATTCGGCCAAGTACGCCAGCGCCTATTACGGCCCGTTCCGCGATGCTGTCGGTTCGGCGTCGAACCTCGGCAAGGCCAACAAGGCCTCTTATCAGATGGACCCGGCCAACAGCGACGAAGCGCTGCACGAAGTCGGCGCCGACTTGTCTGAAGGCGCGGACATGGTCATGGTCAAACCCGGCATGCCGTATCTGGACATTCTTTTCCGGGTAAAAGATGCCTTCAAAGTGCCGACCTTCGTCTATCAGGTTAGCGGCGAATACGCCATGCACATGGCGGCGATCCAGAATGGCTGGTTGAGCGAGGCGGTGATTCTCGAATCACTGACCGCCTTTAAACGTGCCGGCGCTGATGGCATCCTGACTTACTTTGCTGTCCGCGCCGCTCAATTGTTACGAGAGCAGAAATAGCCCTCCCAGGAACATTCAATGAATACCGAAGGACTCACGGAAGTTGCAGTAAAAGAAGCTCAACCGGTGGTCGAGCAAATCACCGAGACCCCGCCGGAACTGGAGCCTGCGCCACCCGCGCCGGTCGCTGAACCTGTCGCGGCGGCACCAGTGATTGCGATACCGGGCCTGGATGACAGCAGCCTGTACATCCACCGTGAGCTTTCGCAACTGCAATTCAACATCCGCGTGCTGGAACAGGCGCTGGACGAGTCCTATCCGTTGCTGGAACGCCTGAAGTTCCTGCTGATTTTCTCCAGCAACCTTGACGAATTCTTTGAAATTCGCGTCGCCGGCCTGAAGAAGCAGATTACCTTCGCCCGTGAACAAGCCGGTGCTGACGGCTTGCAGCCGCATCAAGCGCTGGCGCGGATCAGCGAGCTGGTTCACGGTCACGTTGACCGTCAGTACGCGATCCTCAACGACATCCTGTTGCCGGAGCTGGAAAAGCATCAGGTGCGCTTTATTCGTCGCCGCCACTGGACGACCAAGATCAAAACCTGGGTGCGCCGCTATTTCCGCGACGAGATCGCGCCGATCATCACCCCGATCGGCCTCGACCCGACGCACCCGTTCCCGTTGCTGGTGAACAAGAGTCTGAACTTCATCGTCGAGCTCGAAGGCATCGATGCCTTCGGTCGCGATTCCGGTCTGGCGATCATCCCGGCACCGCGTTTGCTGCCACGAATCATCAAGGTGCCGGAAGAAGTCGGCGGCCCGGGTGACAACTATGTGTTCCTGTCGTCGATGATCCACGCCCACGCCGATGACCTGTTCCAGGGCATGAAGGTAAAAGGCTGCTATCAGTTCCGCCTGACCCGAAATGCCGACCTGGCGCTCGATTCCGAAGACGTCGAAGACCTGGCCCGCGCCCTGCGTGGCGAGCTGTTCTCGCGTCGTTACGGTGACGCGGTGCGTCTGGAAGTCGCTGACACCTGCCCGAAACACCTCTCGGACTACCTGCTCAAGCAGTTCAACCTGAGCGAGAGCGAGCTGTATCAGGTCAACGGCCCGGTCAACCTGACGCGGCTGTTCAGCATCACCGGTCTGGACAGTCATCCGGAGCTGCAATACACGCCGTTCACCCCGCAGATCCCGAAACTGCTGCAGAACAGCGAAAACATTTTCAGCGTGGTCAGCAAGCAGGACATCCTGCTGCTGCACCCGTTCGAGTCGTTCACCCCGGTGGTCGACCTCCTGCGTCAGGCGGCGAAAGACCCGCACGTGCTCGCTGTGCGCCAGACGCTGTACCGCTCCGGTGCCAACTCCGAGATCGTCGATGCGCTGGTGGATGCCGCGCGTAACGGCAAGGAAGTGACGGCAGTCATCGAGCTGCGTGCACGGTTCGACGAAGAGTCCAACCTGCAACTGGCCAGCCGTCTGCAAGCGGCCGGTGCGGTGGTGATCTACGGCGTGGTCGGCTTCAAGACCCACGCCAAGATGATGCTGATCCTGCGTCGCGAGGCCGGCGAGATCGTCCGTTACGCGCACCTCGGCACCGGGAACTATCACGCCGGTAACGCCAAGCTCTACACCGACTACAGCCTGCTGACCTCCGACGATGCCTTGTGCGAAGACGTCGGCAAACTGTTCAGCCAGTTGATCGGCATGGGCAAGACGCTGCGCATGAAAAAGCTGCTGCACGCGCCGTTCACCCTGAAGAAGGGCATGCTCGACATGATTGCGCGGGAAACCCAGTTCGCCCTCGAAGGCAAGCCGGCGCACATCATCGCCAAGTTCAACTCGCTGACCGATCCGAAGATCATCCGCGCGCTGTACAAGGCCAGCCAGTCCGGCGTGCGCATCGATCTGGTGGTGCGCGGCATGTGCTGCCTGCGTCCGGGCATCGCCGGTGTTTCGCACAACATCCATGTGCGCTCGATCATCGGCCGATTCCTGGAACACACCCGCGTGTTCTACTTCCTTAATGGCGGCGATGAGCAGATGTTCCTCTCCAGCGCCGACTGGATGGAGCGCAACCTCGACAAGCGCGTCGAGACTTGCTTCCCGGTAGAAGGTAAGAAGCTGCTGACCCGCGTGAAGAAAGAGCTGGAGCTGTACCTGACCGATAACACTCATAGCTGGAGCCTGCAGTCGGATGGCCGTTACATCCGCAACACGCCGACCGGCAACCAGAACCCGCGGAGTGCGCAGGCGACGTTGCTGGAGCGGTTGGGCAGCCCGATCTTGCCGGTGAGCAGTTGAGGCCTTGAAGGTCAAAAGCCCCTCACCCTAACCCTCTCCCAGAGGGAGAGGGGACTGACCGGGTTGGATGGGCGAGTTACGCCGACCTGAACTACCGAGTCGAACTCAGGCCTTGAAGCCAACGGAGATCGGCTCCCTCTCCCTCGGGAGAGGGCTGGGGTGAGGGGGAAGGCCCACCTCCAATTTCAAGCCGAACCCAATAAAAAAGGCGATCCCTGTGGATCGCCTTTTTTGTGCCTGCCCGACTCAGTGGACGGTAAGGACGATACCAACCCGCGTCAGCCAATCCGCCTCAAGCCCGAAATCCGCCTGAGTCAGCTGGTTCTCATCCAGCCAGTTCTCCGGGAATTCCACATCGAGGGTGTTGCCCTTGGCATGCAGCACCACCTGCGGCATCGCCTGAGTACCGCGAATGTGGTGGAACAGGATCGCAAAGCGCAGCAGCACGCACAGGCGGATCAGCTTGTCACCGTCGTCTCCGAAATCGGCAAACTTGTCCTTGGGAATGTTGCGGCGATGGCCGCGCACCAATAGCGCGAGCATCTGTTGGTCTTCACGGGAGAACCCGGCGAGGTCCGAGTGCTCGATCAGATAGGCGCCGTGTTTGTGATAGTGATAGTGCGCGATATCGAGTCCGACTTCGTGCACTTTCGCTGCCCAGCCCAGGAGTTCGCGCCAGATGCCGTCATCCAGCTCCCAGTCCACCGCGACCTGATCGAACGCGTGCAAGGCTTTGCGTTCAACTCGCGCGGCCTGTTCCAGATCGACGTGATAGCGCTCCATCAGCGAAGTTAACGTACGTTCGCGCACGTCTTCATGATGATGACGGCCGAGCAGGTCGTAGAGCACGCCTTCACGCAGAGCGCCGTCGCAGTGGTCCATGCGTTGCAGTTCGAGGGCGTCGAAAATCGCTTCGAGAATCGCCAGACCCGCCGGGAAGATTGTCCGGCGATCAGGCTTGATGCCTTCGAAATCGATCTTGTCGACGTCACCGAGCTTGAACAGGCGGCGCTTGAGCCACGCCAGGCCTTCGGCATTCACTTCGCCAGTGCCGTGACCGCCGGCCTTCAGCGCCAGGCCGATGGCACGGATGGTGCCCGAGGAGCCGATGGCTTCATCCCAGGTCAGGCGATGCAGGGCGTGTTCGATGCTCATGATCTCCAGCCGCGCCGCGGTATACGCCTGGGCGTAGCGGGCCGGGGTGATCTTGCCGTCCTTGAAGTAGCGTTGAGTGAAGCTGACACAGCCCATTTGCAGGCTTTCGCGCAACAATGGCTCAAAGCGCTGGCCAATGATGAATTCGGTACTGCCGCCGCCGATATCGGCGACCAAACGTTTGCCCGGGGTGTCGGCGAGGGTGTGCGACACGCCCAGATAAATCAGGCGCGCTTCTTCACGGCCGGAAATGACTTCCACCGGATGACCTAGGATTTCTTCGGCGCGGTGGATGAATTCGAGGCGGTTGCGCGCTTCACGCAGGGCGTTGGTGCCGACGATGCGCACGGCGCCCAGCGGCATACCGTTGATCAGTTGGGCAAAACGCTTGAGGCAATCGAGGCCGCGTTGCATCGATTCTTCGTTGAGATGGCGCTCATCGTCGATGCCGGCGGCAAGTTGAACCTTCTCGCCGAGGCGTTCGAGAATGCGGATTTCACCGTTCTGGGCCTTGGCCACGACCATGTGAAAGCTGTTCGAGCCCAGGTCGATTGCGGCGATCAGGGACAGATTCTTGGCTTGGGATTGCGGCATGGTCAGGGGGTCTCGGTCGATAACCCCGTCATCGTGCCACGATCAAACGCTGGCGCCAACGCGCATGGTTCAAACCGCCGGAGCGCGCACCCCGAACCTGATCGTTCCCACGCTCTGCGTGGGAATGCCTCACCGGACGCTCTGCGTCCGCTTTTGGGACGCGGAGCGTCCCTGGCTGTATTCCCACGCGGAGCGTGGGAACGATCAGGATGAGGCAGATTCAGGCTGTCGCTTCCACCGTGCCAATAAAGTTCGCCAGCTCTGCCGTCTGCGGATGGGCAAACAACACCTTCGGATCCCCCACCTCATGGACTTTGCCATGATGCATGAACACGAGTTTGTCGCCGACCTCGCGGGCAAAGCGCATTTCATGGGTGACCATGATCAGCGTCATACCTTCCTTGGCCAGTTGTCGCACCACGCTGAGCACTTCATTGACCAGTTCCGGGTCGAGCGCCGAGGTGATTTCATCGCAAAGCAACACTTTTGGCGACATCGCCAGCGCCCGGGCAATCGCCACACGCTGTTGCTGGCCCCCAGACAACCGATCCGGGAAGGCATCGAACTTTTCCCCGAGCCCCACGCGCTCCAGCATCTCCCTGGCCAGCTCCGCAGCCTTGGCTTTCGGCACTTTCTGTACCACCTGCGGCGCGAGCATGACGTTTTCGCCCACGGTCAGGTGCGGGAACAGGTTGAACTGCTGAAACACCATGCCGACTTTCTGCCGCAGGCTGCGCAGATCGGCGCGGGCGGCGTCGAGGTATTCGCCGTCGACTTCGATCACGCCGTCATTGATCGATTCCAGACCATTGAGGGTGCGCAGCAGGGTGGATTTGCCCGATCCGCTGCGGCCGATGATTGCCACGACCTGGCCTTCCTCGACGCTGAGGTCGATGCCTTTAAGCACATGGTGATCGCCGTAGTATTTATGCAGGGCGGAAATTCTAAGCAGAGGCATGCAGTCTCCTTTCCAGGTAGCGCGCACTGAGGGACAAGGGGTAGCAGAGCAGGAAGTAGCCGAGGGCGACGAGGCCGTAGACCATGAACGGTTCAAACGTGGCATTGGCGAGCATGCCGCCGGTCTTGGTCAGTTCGGTGAAGCCGATGATCGAGGTCACGGCGGTGCCCTTGACCACCTGCACCGAGAAACCCACGGTCGGCGCCACAGCGATGCGCAGTGCTTGCGGCAGGATCACGTAGCGCAGTTGTTCCAGCGGATTCAGCGCCAGACTCGCCGAGGCTTCCCACTGGCCATGGGCGATCGACTCGACGCAGCCGCGCCAGATCTCCGCCAGATAAGCGCTGGTAAACAAGGTCAGGGCAATCGCTGCGGCCATCCACGGCGAGATTTCGATCCCGGCCAGCGCCACGCCGAAGAACACCAGAAACAACTGCATCAACAGCGGCGTGCCCTGAAACAGCTCGATCCAGGTGCGGGCGATGCTGCTCGGCACAGAGTTTTTCGAGATACGCATGACCAGGATCAGCAGCCCGACGATCCCGCCACCAATGAACGCCACCAGCGACAGCGCCAGTGTCCATTGCAGGCCGGTGAGCAGGTTGCGCAGGATGTCCCAAAAGGTGAAATCGCTCATGCGCGGCTCCCGCTTCGACTGATATAGCGTCGGCCAATCCAGTTCAGCAACTGGCGAATCAGCAGCGCCATGCACAGGTAGATCAGCGTGGTCAGCGCATAGGTTTCAAAGGCGCGGAAGTTGCGCGACTGAATGAAGTTGGCGGCAAAACTCAGCTCTTCGGTGGCGATTTGCGAACACACCGCCGAGCCGAGCATGACGATGATGATCTGGCTGCTCAGGGCCGGCCAGACCTTGCCCAGTGCCGGCAGCAGCACCACGTGGCGGAACGCCTCGAAACGCGTCATCGCCAATGCCGCTGCGGCTTCCAGCTGTCCGCGCGGGATTGCCTGAATGCCGGCGCGAATAATTTCCGTCGAATAAGCACCGAGGTTGATCACCATCGCCAGCACCGCCGCTTGCCACTCGGAAATCTGCACGCCCAGCGACGGCAGGCCGAAGAAGATAAAGAACAACTGCACCAGAAACGGCGTGTTGCGGATCAACTCGACGTAGACGCCGAAGATTGCCGAGAACGGGCGGATGTTCCACGCCCGCACCAAAGCCCCGACAACTCCGACACCGACCCCGAGCAGCGCACCGATGGCCGTCAGCTCAAGGGTGAACAGCGCCCCGCGCAGCAACAGGTCGGTGTTTTCCACCACCGGCATGAAATCGAACTGATAAGCCATGAAGGTCTCCCGCGCAGTCGATCAGAGATCGGCCGGCAGCGGCTCTTTCAGCCAGGTCTGCGAGTTCTTTTCCAGTGCGCCGTCAGCCTTGGCGGTGGTCAGGATGTCGTTGACCTTGGCCAGCAGCGCCGCTTCGTTCTTGTTCACGCCAACGTAGACCGGCGAATCCTTGAGCTTCACTTTCAGCGCAGGGACGCGTTTCGGGTTCTTTTCGCTGATCGCGACCATCACCACGTTGCCGCTGGCGATCAGATCAACCTGGCCGGCGAGGTAGGCGGCGATGGTCGAGTTGTTATCTTCGAAGCGCTTGATGGTCACGCCTTCGGGGGCGACCTTGGTCAGTTCGATGTCTTCGATGGCGCCACGGGTGACGCTGATGGTCTTGCCCTTGAGGTCGTCGAGGCTGGCGATGGCTGCATCTGGCGGGCCGAACACGGCGAGGTAGAACGGCGCATAAGCACGGGAGAAGTCGATGACTTTTTCGCGCTCAGGGTTTTTGCCGAGGCTGGAGATCACCAGATCGACTTTGCCGGTGGTCAGGAACGGGATGCGGTTGGTGCTATTCACCGGGGTCAGTTCGAGTTTGACCTTGAGCTGGTCCGCCAGCAGTTTTGCCGTGTCGATATCGAGGCCGCGCGGTTTCATGTCCGGGCCGACCGAGCCGAATGGCGGGAAGTCCTGGGGCACGGCGACTTTCAGCGTGCCGCGTTTGACCACGTCGTCGAGACCGTCGGCGTGCGCGGGGGCCTGGCTGAGCAACAGGCTGGAAAACAGAGCGGCGAGGAGGGCGCTGTAACGCTTGGTCATGGACAATCTCCGGATCGGCGGGAAGTGATTTCTGCGATCGGACAGAGCATGGGCCGTGCCAATACACCGGTTTCGACGCGGCAGACCGCGGTTTCAGCGGCTTTGTTCGGTCTTACTGGTCTGAACAGTCAGGTTGTTTTTCGCACTGCCATGGCGCACCGGTGTGGTTCGCCGAACCCTGCTGGGGCACGACTTGCCGGACTCGGCGAATAGCTTTACAACTAGCCGCACATTGGCCTGGCGCGTCTGAAAAACCATGAACTCGATTTCCCGTGCGGTACCCGAAGTGGCGCTGCAAGCGATCCGCAAACTGATCACTGAGCAGGGTTTCGGTGCGGGCGATGCGTTGCCGTCGCAACGGGACCTGGCGCTGCAACTGGGCGTCAGCCGGGCGTCGTTGCGTGAGGCGTTATCCTCGCTGAGTGCGCTGGGTGTGGTCAGTATTCAGCCGGGCAAAGGCGTGTTCGTGCAGTCGCCCGTAGAGTTGCCGCGTGGCGCGCAGGCACCGGGCTGGCCATTTGCGGCGCAAGCGTCACCGCTGGATATCTTTCAGTTGCGCTATGCGCTGGAAGGCTTCGCCGCAGGGCTGGCGGCGGTCACGTTAAGCACGTTCGATCTGGATGCGCTCGAAGACAACGTTGCGGCCATGCGTGACCAATTGAGGGCTGGTGACTTTGAGGCTGCAGCAAAACTGGACTTCGAATTCCACCGCCGAATCCTCTTGGCCAGCGGCAATCAGGCGATGTTGAGCATCCTCACTGCCAGCGCCGAGATCTTTCTCGAGAGCCAGAAACTACCGTTCATCCGCACCGAGCGCGCCATGGAAACCTGGCAGGAACACCGCAAGATCCTCCGGGCCCTTACACGCCGCGCCTCCGGTGCTGCACAAAAAGCCATGCAGGAACACGTGCGCAACGCCGCCCTGCGTACCGGAATTGCTTTCATTGCCCCCGCCACGACGTGACTTGAGCTATACCCAAACTCATCGAGTGCCATAGCAAGACTCAATCAACTGCGGCTTCCTGAACAGGGGAAGGGCGGCTATGATGGGCCACGTTTTTTTGCTTACAACCTGGAGAATTCCATGAGCAGCGATCTTATCAAACACGTTAGCGACGCTAGCTTCGAAGCCGACGTACTCAAGGCCGAAGGCGCTGTCCTGGTCGATTACTGGGCTGAATGGTGCGGTCCTTGCAAAATGATCGCTCCGGTTCTGGACGAGATTGCCGAGACTTACAAAGGCAAGCTGACCGTTGCCAAACTGAACATCGACGAAAACCAGGAAACCCCGGCCAAGCACGGCGTGCGTGGTATCCCGACCCTGATGCTGTTCAAGAACGGCAACGTTGAAGCGACCAAAGTCGGCGCCCTGTCGAAGTCGCAACTGGCGGCTTTCCTCGACGCCAACATCTAAGCGTCGCTGTAAAGTGCCTGAAAAAAAGCCCCGCAAATTAGCGGGGCTTTTTGCGTATTCAGGGCTAGACGCTCCGAAACTCAGGTGGTACATTCGGCCCCGCACTGGTTTCTCCATTGCCCCCTGCTAGCCGTCGCCGACGCACTCCTTTTCGAATTAGTTCGCGATCCTGTCGCCTTCTCCGCGGCGCGGCCTCATTAAGCCAAAAGCTTAATTTCCCCCCCTCCATAAATGATTACGTCATTCCTATATGAATCTGACTGAACTCAAGCAAAAGCCGATTACCGAACTGCTCGAATTGGCCGAACAGATGGGCATAGAAAATATGGCCCGTTCGCGCAAGCAGGACGTGATTTTCTCCCTGCTGAAAAAGCACGCGAAAAGCGGCGAGGAAATCTCCGGTGATGGCGTGCTGGAGATTCTCCAGGACGGCTTCGGCTTCCTGCGCTCCGCTGACGCTTCCTACCTGGCCGGCCCGGACGATATCTACGTCTCGCCAAGCCAGATCCGCCGTTTCAACTTGCGCACCGGTGACACCATCGTTGGCAAGATCCGCCCTCCGAAGGAAGGCGAGCGGTATTTCGCCCTGCTCAAGGTCGACACGATCAACTTCGATCGTCCCGAGAACGCGAAAAACAAGATTCTCTTCGAGAACCTGACTCCGCTGTTCCCGACCGTGCGCATGAAGATGGAAGCCGGTAACGGCTCCACCGAAGACTTGACCGGTCGTGTCATCGACCTGTGCGCCCCGATCGGCAAAGGCCAGCGTGGTCTGATCGTTGCACCGCCGAAAGCCGGTAAAACGATCATGCTGCAGAACATCGCCGCGAACATCGCCCGTAACAACCCTGAAGTTCACCTGATCGTGCTGCTGATCGACGAACGTCCGGAAGAAGTAACCGAAATGCAGCGCACCGTGCGCGGCGAAGTGGTTGCCTCGACCTTCGACGAGCCGCCGACCCGCCACGTGCAGGTTGCCGAGATGGTCATCGAGAAGGCCAAGCGCCTGGTCGAGCACAAGAAGGATGTGGTCATCCTGCTCGACTCCATCACCCGTCTGGCACGTGCCTACAACACCGTGATCCCGAGCTCCGGCAAGGTCCTCACCGGTGGTGTCGACGCCCACGCCCTGGAGAAGCCGAAGCGCTTCTTCGGTGCCGCGCGTAACATCGAGGAAGGCGGTTCGCTGACCATCATCGCCACCGCGCTGGTTGAAACCGGCTCGAAGATGGACGAAGTGATCTACGAAGAGTTCAAGGGTACCGGCAACATGGAACTGCCTCTGGATCGTAAGATCGCCGAGAAGCGTGTGTTCCCGGCCATCAACATCAACCGCTCCGGCACCCGCCGCGAAGAGTTGCTGACCGCCGACGACGAACTGCAGCGTATGTGGATCCTGCGCAAGCTGCTGCACCCGATGGACGAAGTGGCTGCCATCGAGTTCCTGGTCGACAAGCTGAAGACGACCAAGACCAACGACGAGTTCTTCTTGTCGATGAAGCGTAAGTAATACACACGCTGTAAAAAAGAACGCTCCCGAAAGGGGGCGTTTTTTTTGCGTACGCGCCGCATAACTTTCGTAACGCGCTACTGTCCTTGTCTGGAGCGGTTTGTACCTACAAGGATAAGAAAGGTTATGCACACGTTTGGCAATCGCCGTGATATCGACGGATTACGGGCGCTGGCGGTTATTCCCGTCGTCCTGTTTCATTTCGGATTCAACACATTCAGCGGCGGCTTTGTCGGCGTTGATGTGTTCTTCGTCATTTCCGGTTTTCTGATCACTTCAATCCTGTTTCGTGAAATCAGCGCGCAGCGCTTCAGCTTCCTCGACTTCTGGGGGCGTCGCGCCCGACGCATCCTGCCGGCGTTGACTGTGGTTGTGGTGGTGACGCTGGCATTAGGCTGGCTGTTGCTGACGGCCAAGGACCTTGCCGAACTGGGGCGAACGATTCGTTACCAGTCGCTGTTCATTTCCAACATCCTGTTCATGCGCGAAGACGGCTACTTTGCGCCGGCGTCGGAGCTCAAGCCGCTGCTGCATACCTGGTCGCTGGCGGTAGAAGAGCAGTACTACATCTTCTTCCCGTTGATGATGGTGTTGCTGATGCGCTACGTCCGTCATTGGCGCTGGATGCTGTTCGCCGTGCTGCTGGTGTCGTTCGGCCTGAACATCATCTACATCGAACGCCGGCCGGAATTTGCCTTTTTCTCGTTGCCGACCCGCGCCTGGGAATTGCTCTGCGGGGCCATGCTGGCGGTGATGCCCGTGCCCAAGCATGTCGCGCGGCCGTGGCTGCGGCAGTCTGTTGGCCTGGCCGGTCTGGCGGCGGTGCTGGTGGCGATATTCACCTTTGACAAGTCCACGGTGTTTCCGGGCTGGGCGGCATTGCTGCCGGTATTGGGCACTACCGCGTTGATCTGGTCGGGCGCGCAAGGTGCGACGTGGGCCAGCCGTCTGTTGAGTGTCCGCGTTCTGGTGTGGGTCGGCCTGCTGTCCTACTCCCTGTATCTGTGGCACTGGCCGGTTTATGTGTATGCCAATGCAATTTCCATCGACGGCATCCAGCCGCTGGAGGCGCTTGGCTGGATGGCGCTGGCGTTGGCCCTGGCGTGGTTGAGCCTGCGTTATATCGAGCTGCCCTTTCGTGAGAAGCGAGTGTTCGCCAAGCGGAATTCCATGTTGGTCGGTGGTTTGCTGTCGATCACCGTGCTGGCGATTACCGGCTCGGTGATTAACTCGTCAGACGGTGTGCCACAGCGTCTGACCGGCAAGGCGCTGGAATACGCGCAATCGCGGGAGTGGAAGGCCGGGCAAGCGGATTGCATGCAGCTGAGCACGGACAAAACGCTGGACAAGGCCTGTCGGTTGGGCGGCGATGAACAGGTCGCTCCGACCAAGATGTTCTGGGGCGACAGTCACACGGCGGCACTGTTGCCGGCCATCGCCGGCACTCTCGGTCGCGACGCGCAGCCGGTCTGGTTGTACAGCCTGACGGCCTGCCCGCCGATTGTCGAAGACCGCCTGCGCCCTCAATGCCAGGACTTCAACAAACGCAACATGGCGCTGGTGCTCAGTCGAGGTATCAAGGATGTCGTACTGGCGGCGAACTGGAGCCTGTACATTTATGGTCGCGAAGACGGCGACGGCGACAGACAGTTTCTGCTTGAGCGCAAGGACAGTCCGGCGCAAGCCGAACAGCGTCTGGCTGCCGGGCTCAAGGCGCAAGTGGCTGAGCTGCGCGCGGCTGGTGTGCAAGTCTGGCTGTTCAAGGAAGTGCCGCTGCAGCACAAGAGCTACATCGACCGCCTGACCAGCCTCGCGCGCATCGGGCGCTCGGCGCAAGGGCTCGGTCGCCCGCTCAACGAGCATCTGGCTCGCCAGCAGTTTTTCACTTCGTTGTTCGGCTCGATGAGCGCCGCTGATTCCGGCATTCATGTCATCGATCCGACGCCGCTGATGTGCAAGGACGGCTTGTGCGCCATCGATGTCGATGGCCACTCGCAATACAAGGATGCCGATCATCTTTCGGACGTTGGCAGCGCCAGACTGAGCCCGTTGTTTGCGCCATTGATGCTGGGCACCAGCGACAATTGATTGATGCCAGGCTCTGACGGGCTGCTGTTTGCCCGTCAGAGCAGGTAGGATGTACGCCTATTTTGAGGGTGCCATCGTCAATGAAATTCAAGGATCTTCGGGATTTCGTGCAGCAGCTTGAGCAGCGCGGAGAGTTGAAACGCATCCAGATTCCCGTCTCGCCGGTGCTGGAAATGACCGAGGTGTGCGATCGCACGCTGCGGGCCAAGGGCCCGGCGTTGCTGTTCGAGAAACCCACCGGCTACGACATCCCGGTGCTCGGCAACCTGTTCGGCACGCCTGAACGGGTGGCGATGGGCATGGGCGCCGAATCGGTCAGCGAGCTGCGCGAAATCGGCAAGCTGCTAGCGTTCCTCAAGGAGCCGGAGCCACCGAAGGGCTTGAAAGACGCATGGTCGAAACTGCCGATCTTCCGCAAGATCATCTCGATGGCGCCGAAAGTCGTCAAAGACGCGGTGTGCCAGGAAGTGGTCATCGAAGGCGACGACGTCGATCTGGCCATGCTGCCGGTGCAGACCTGCTGGCCCGGCGACGTCGGCCCGCTGATCACCTGGGGTCTGACCGTCACCAAAGGCCCGAACAAGGATCGCCAGAACCTCGGTATCTACCGTCAGCAAGTGATTGGCCGCAACAAGGTGATCATGCGCTGGCTCAGCCACCGTGGCGGCGCTCTCGACTTCCGCGAGTGGTGCGAGAAGCATCCGGGCCAGCCGTTCCCGGTGTCCGTCGCCCTGGGTGCGGATCCGGCGACCATTCTCGGCGCCGTGACGCCAGTGCCGGACAGCCTGTCCGAATACGCTTTCGCCGGGCTCTTGCGCGGTAACCGCACCGAACTGGTCAAGTGCCGTGGTAACGACCTGCAAGTGCCGGCCACCGCCGAAATCATCCTCGAAGGCGTAATCCACCCGGGCGAGATGGCTGACGAAGGTCCTTACGGCGATCACACCGGTTACTACAACGAAGTCGACAGCTTCCCGGTGTTCACCGTCGAGCGCATCACCCACCGGATCAAACCGATCTACCACAGCACCTACACCGGTCGTCCGCCAGATGAGCCGGCGATCCTCGGCGTGGCGCTGAACGAAGTGTTCGTGCCGATCCTGCAGAAGCAGTTCCCGGAGATCACCGACTTCTACCTGCCGCCGGAAGGCTGTTCGTACCGCATGGCTGTGGTGACGATGAAGAAGTCGTATCCGGGGCACGCCAAGCGCGTGATGCTCGGTGTCTGGTCGTTTTTGCGACAGTTTATGTACACCAAGTTCGTTATCGTCACTGACGACGATATCAACGCCCGTGACTGGAACGACGTGATCTGGGCCATCACTACGCGCATGGACCCCAAGCGCGACACTGTGATGATCGATAACACGCCGATCGACTACCTCGACTTCGCCTCGCCGATCTCAGGGTTAGGTTCGAAAATGGGCCTCGATGCCACCCACAAGTGGCCGGGCGAAACCACTCGCGAGTGGGGTCGTGTGATCGTCAAGGACGACGCCGTCACCCAACGGATCGATGCCATCTGGAATCAGTTAGGAATAGATTGATGCGTGTAACCCTGCAGCCCTCCGGAGCAGTGCTTGAGATACAGCCCGGTGAGCGGATTCTCGACGGCGCGCGGCGTCTGGGCTACGAATGCCCGCAAAGCTGCCGCAACGGTAATTGTCATGTGTGTGCGGCGTTGCTGGTTGAAGGCCGCGTCGCGCAGGATGGCAAAGTGCACGACCACGGCGAGTTCTACACTTGCATAGCCGAGCCGCTGGAAGACTGCATCCTGCTGTGGGATGGCGTGCTCGCGCTGGGAGAACTGCCGGTGCGCAGCCTGTCATGTCAGGTCATCGAATGCCGCGACGTGGGTGGCGACACCTGGCGTGTGCGGCTGCGCGCTCCGGCGGGCAAGCCACCGCGTTATCACGCCGGGCAGTATTTGATGATCGAGCGCGAGAACGGTGAGAAGTCAGCGTTCTCCATGGCCTCGGCACCGCACGGCGGGCGTGATCTTGAAATCCACGTGCTGGCGCGCGAAGCCAGTGCACTGAGCCTGATCGAACAGCTGCAACGCAACGCGATGGTGCGGGTCGAGTTGCCGTTCGGCGATACGCATCTGGCCGAGCTGCCCGACGGGCCGCTGGTGTTGGTTGCCGCCGGCACCGGCATGGGCCAGATTCACGCCCTGATCGAACACTGCCGCGCTAAAGGCTTCAAACACCCGGTGCATCTGTACTGGGGCGTGCGCCGTCCGGAAGATTTCTATGAGATCGAACATTGGGACGAGTGGCTGAAATTACCCAATCTGTTCCTGCATAAAGTCGTCAGCGATCAATGCGGTTGGGAAGGGCGCTGCGGCATGCTGCACGAGGCAGTCTGTGAAGATTTCCCGGATCTGAAACCGCTGCACGTCTACGCCAGCGGCTCGCCGGCCATGGTCTACGGCACTCTGGACGCACTGGTTGAAGCGGGCATGGACGCCCATCAAATGCGCGCCGACGTGTTCGCTTACGCCCCCCGCTCCTGATTTGTTATAACTCGCTATATAGCCGATCGGTATTTATGTAATCGCATAAATACCGCTAGGTTATATATCAATCAGGCAATCAATTAAGAACTGTGCCATGGCACTCAAATTGCCTTAAAACATATGTGCCTTATTGTTACAGCGGTGCGTTCTATTAAGTAATTCTTCACCCGCGGGGAGCTGAACGCTATTCGCCATGAGCGCCATTGAAAACGCTTTTCTGAATTTGAATTACCCTCCGCGGCTCGATCTTGGGCCGCAGCTGACGCACGAACAACTTCTCGCTTCCATGCAATCAACCATGGCGCGCCACAAGGGCGGGCCGGTGTGGCTGTTCGCGTATGGCTCACTGATCTGGCGGCCTGAATGCTCGGCGGTGGAGCGGGTGCGCGGACGCGTGCATGGTTACCATCGCGGTTTGTACCTGTGGTCGCACGAGCATCGCGGCACGCCGGAAATGCCCGGTCTGGTGTTTGGTCTGGATCGCGGCGGTTCGTGCAGTGGCTTCGCCTATCGCTTGCCGGAAGATAATCTCGACGCGGCGCTGTACGCCTTGTGGAAACGCGAGATGCCAGTGCCTTCCTACCGGCCACACTGGCTCAACTGCCGGCTCGAAGATGGCAGTCAGGTTCAGGCGTTGGGATTCGTTTTGGAGCGACACCTGCCCAGCTATGCCGGCAACTTGCCGGATCACGTGCTGAGCCAAGTGTTCGCAAGCGCTTGCGGGCGTTACGGCACCACTCGCGATTATGTCGAGCAGACCGCCCACGCCCTGCGCAGCCACGCCATGCCAGACCGTAATCTGGAGGCGCGGCTCAAGCGCTGTAAATCACAAAGCGATCAAGCGACTGCTTCACGGCTCTGACTGGCGACTTGCTTGTGCCATAGCGTCGGGGCCAGGAAGGCCATCGCCAGCAGGCAAGCGCCCACCAGCAGGACGAAACCGCCGTCCCAGCCAAAATGGTCAACGGTGTAGCCCATCGCCGCACTGGCCGCGACCGAACCACCCAGATAGCCGAACAGGCCGGTGAAACCCGCAGCCGTGCCGGCGGCTTTCTTCGGCGCCAGTTCCAGCGCCTGCAGACCGATCAACATCACCGGGCCGTAGATCAGGAAGCCGATCGAAAACAGCGCGATCATGTCGACGGTCGGGTTACCGGCCGGGTTCAGCCAGTAAACCAGGGTCGCCACGGTCACCAGCGCCATGAACACCATACCGGTCAGGCCACGGTTGCCACGGAAGATCTTGTCCGACATCCAGCCGCACAGCAGCGTGCCCGGAATGCCCGCCCACTCGTAGAAGAAGTAAGCCCACGAAGTTTTATCGACGGTGAAACCCTTGGCTTCTTTCAGGTAGGTCGGCGCCCAGTCCAGTACGCCGTAGCGCAGCAGGTAAACGAAGACGTTAGCCATGGCGATGTACCAGAGCATTTTGTTGCGCAGCACGTATTTGACGAAGATTTCCTTGGCACTGAATTCGTCTTCGTGGCTGGCGTCGTACCCTTCCGGGTAATCGTTCTTGTACTTCTCGATGGGCGGCAGGCCGACCGATTGCGGGGTGTCGCGCATGGTGATGAAGGCAAATACCGCCACGCCCAGCGCCACTGCTGCCGGTACGTAAAACGCCGCGTGCCAGTCGTTGAACAAGCCCATGCCGAGCAGGAACAGCGGGCCGATCAGGCCGCCGCCAACGTTATGCGCCACGTTCCACACGGATACCACGCCACCGCGTTCCTTCTGCGACCACCAGTGCACCATGGTCCGGCCACTTGGCGGCCAGCCCATGCCCTGGGCCCAGCCGTTGATGAACAGCAGGATGAACATCATGGTCACGCTGGACGTTGCCCAAGGCGCGAAACCGAAAATGAACATCACCCCAGCCGAGACCAGCAGGCCGAACGGCAGGAAGTAGCGCGGGTTGGAACGGTCGGACACCAGGCCCATGAGGAATTTCGACAGGCCGTAGGCGATGGCAATCGCCGACATCGCCAGGCCCAGATCGCCACGGCTGTAGCCTTCGTCGATCAGGTACGGCATGGCCAGCGAGAAGTTTTTGCGCAGCAGGTAGTAACCCGCGTAGCCAAAGAAGATACCGGCGAAGATCTGCCAGCGCAGGCGTCGGTACGTGCTGTCTATTTTTTCTTCAGGCAATGGAGCCTGATGTGCGGCAGGACGAAAGAAAGCAAACATTCAAGAGCTCCAGATTTCTTGTTTTGACTGCGGATGCGAATGTTACAGTTTCGTTACCGAAAATAGCACCGGTCCGCATCGAGCAAATAGCGGAAAATGTTGGAAGTCGCGCGTTCCTTTACGAACCTGTCGCTCAGCTGTAAGAACAGGGCGTTTTTGTCGCGCCTGGAATGTTGTGTCTTAGACTCGCGATCTATGGATCGACTGATTTCGCGAGATAAACGATGACCCCGAAAGTTCGCAGGCTATTGCCCAGACTGTTGATGGTCGCAGTGGTGACTGTTTCAGTGTTGGCACTGAGCTTCGCCCAAGGTTCTGCGGCGCCAGGCCTGCGCAATGTCACCGTGTTGATCGTTCGTCATGCGGAAAAGCCTGATGTAGGCCGTGAACTGAATGCCCGGGGCGAACAACGCGCTGCGGCTTATGCCGACTATTTCACGCCGTTGAAACTGGATGGCCAGGCGCTCACCCCTCAGCGTCTGATCGCTACCGCCGACAGCCCGGAAAGTATGCGGCCACGGCAGACACTGATCCCGCTGTCCCAGCGCCTGCAACTGCCCATCGAACAGCCCTGCGCCAATAACCAGGTCGACGAGCTGGTCACTCGGCTGCGCAAGCACAATCAGGCAAAAACCGTGCTGATTGCCTGGCACCATGGGCACATCAATAAGCTGATTGCCGCTTTCGGCGGCGATGGCCCGGCGCTTATCGGCCAGCCGAAATGGCCAGTGGATGTGTATGACTGGCTGATTGTTCTGCGCTTCGATGACAAGGGGCAGTTGGTCCAATCTCGTAGTCGGAAGGTTCAGGAACAGTTGATGCCCGGTGACGTTGCAGGCGCAAACGGCAGCTAAACATCCGTCGGAAAAATTACCTGCGACTATTCGCGCAGCGGATTTTCCCGGTTTCCCGAGGGGATCAGGGAAACGTCCTGCATGCAGCGGCGAAGGTGCGCCATTCAGTTAAAAGTCACTGCTCAGTAACCTTTGTGTTGTTGCCGGAGGGGGCAACTCACTAGGGAGGGGCAGGATCATGCGCTGGATTTTTGCTGGGCTTTTGTTGGTAATCGGCGGTTCTGCGCTGGCCTCAGAAGTGTTTTTGATACCGGAAAACAATCCCCAGCCGATTTACCCGCTGGAGCTGCAAAGGGCGGGTGTAACGGGCGAGGTGAAGGTTAGTTTCATTGCCAGTGCGGATGGTTCAGTCAGCGAAATCAGCATTCGAGAGAGCACTCACCCTGACTTTTCCGATGCGGTTCGAGACGCTATAGCGCAGTGGCGTTTCAAGCCTTGGACGGTTGAAGGGAATAAACCTGAACAGCAGGAAATCATCGCGCCAATGATTTTCAGGCTCGATCTGGATCTGCCCATTCACGTCAATCAGCAACTGAAAGCCTTGCGATGCCGTACGGTTAACGAGAACCTCGCCAACATTGCAGAGTACTCATGGATCGATTCGGCGGTATTTGCTCAAACCCGCGCCTATCTCTCGAACGTCTTCCATAAAACTCAGCTACCGGACGCACAACGTCTGGCGATGATTGCCAAGATGAATCGGCAGGTTGAAAAGATCGTCAGGGCTTGTCGGCAGAGTCCGACGCGTAAATTCATAAGCCTGTTACCAGCGGAGATTCGTGAGTTGCTTTGATAACACAGGCCAGAACGACCGAACCGGGCATTCTGGCCTGCATCGAAAGATTACTCAGCGCACTTGCACTACAACCTTGCCCACGGCCTTGCGCTGGCCAAGATCATTGATCGCCTGCGCCGCATTGCTTAGCGGATACACCTGCGATACCAGCGGTTTCAACTTGCCCTCGGCAAACCAGCCGAACAACTGCTGGAAGTTCGCCGCGTTGTCCTGCGGCTGGCGCTGGGCGAAGGAACCCCAGAATACGCCGAGTACCGCCGCGCCTTTGAGCAGGGCGAGGTTTACCGGCAGTTCCGGAATGCGCCCGCTGGCGAAGCCCACCACCAGCAGGCGACCATTCCAGGCGATGGCGCGGATGGCTTGGTCGAACAGATCACCGCCGACCGGGTCGTAAATCACGTCGGCGCCCTGGCCGTCGGTGAGGCGTTTGATTTCGTCCTTGAGGCTGGTTTCGCTGTAGTTGATCAGCTCATCGGCGCCGGCAGCCTTGGCCACGGCGAGCTTCTCCGCGCTGCTGGCGGCAGCGATGACGCGGGCGCCCATGGCTTTGCCGATTTCCACCGCCGCCAGGCCGACGCCGCCGGATGCACCGAGTACCAGCAGGGTTTCCCCCGCTTGCAGGTTGGCGCGTTGTTTAAGGGCGTGCATCGAGGTGCCGTAGGTCATGCTGAACGCGGCGGCGGTGTTGAAATCCATCGACGGTGGAATCGGCAGCACGTTGTAGCCCGGCACCGCGACCTGTTCAGCGAAGCTGCCCCAACCGGTCAGGGCCATGACCCGGTCGCCGACCTTGAGGTGGCTGATCTTTTCCCCGACCTCCGTGACCACGCCAGCCGCTTCACCACCCGGCGAGAACGGGAAGGGTGGCTTGAACTGGTACTTGCCCTCGATGATCAGCGTGTCCGGGAAGTTGACCCCGGCGGCGTGCACCTCCAGGAGGATTTCGTTCTTCTTCGCGACAGGGCTGGCGACGTCTTCCAGCACCAGCGATTCGGCAGGGCCGAAGGCTTTGCACAGCACGGCTTTCATCAGGGCTATTCCTTTGGGAGTGATGGCCGATAAGTGTAGGTGTGTCAGTCAACGGGTCAACGAGCATGCCCGGCCCTGATAGTCAGCCATAAGCTTGTGCTTGCGTGGCGGGTCGTTATGCTAGGCCGCAAACCGGATAAGGAGCGAATTGTGAAAGCGTGGATCATGTTGTTGCTGGCCCTGTCTCTGCCTGTGGCAGCGCTGGCCGAAGAAGCTAAAGAAGGCGAGGCGCCGAAGGTCAACTACATCACCCTGAGCCCGCCGTTCGTGGGCAACTACGGGTTGGACGGCACGCCGAAGCTTAAGGTTTACAAGGCCGATGTGGCATTGCGCGTGACCGGTGAGGAGGCGACCAAACTGGTCAAGGCCAACGAGCCGCTGATCCGTAATCAGCTGGTGGCACTGTTCACCCAGCAGACCACCGAGGCGATGGGCAGCATCGAGGGTAAAGAGAAGCTGCGTCAGGAAGCGTTGAAGCAGACCCAGCAAGTGATGAATGACGAGACCGGCAAGCCGGTGGTTGAGGATCTGTTGTTCAATAACCTGATCATTCAGTAAGTGCGTTGGCTGCTGTTCAGGACGCCAGGCTTTTGCGAAAGCGCGCCAGCGCGATGACGAAGAACAGCAGGCCGATGGCCGTCAGCGCCAGCAAGTCCGGCCAGACCACGCTCAGCCCGGCGTCGCGAAACAGAATCGCGGCGCTGAGGCTGACAAAATGTGTGGACGGCGAGCCCTGCATGACCCACTGCAGCCATTGCGGCATGCTGTCCAATGGCGTGCTGCCACCCGACAGCAGCAACATCGGGATGATCACCGGAATCGCCAGCAAGCCGAACTGCGGTGTCGAGCGTGCGAGTGTCGCCAGAAAGATCCCCAACGCGGTACTGGCAAACAGATAAACCGCAGTCACCAGCAAAAACAGGCTCATCGAGCCGGACAGCGGCACGCCGAGTGCGCCTTTGACCACCACCTCCAGCGACAGCCAGGTGCACAGCACCACCACCAGCAGGTTGCTCCAGATTTTCGCCAGCATGATTTCCAGCGCCGTCAGCGGCAGCACCAGCAAATGGTCAAGCGTGCCGTGCTCGCGTTCGCGCAGCAGCGCCGTGCCCGTGAGGATGATTGCCAGAATGGTGATGTTGTTGACGATCTGAATCACCGCCAGAAACCAGCCACCCTCCAGGTTGGTGTTGAACAGCGCGCGGGTGGTCAGTTGAATCGGCGTTTTGCTCGCGGCATCGCCCTGGTCGCCATAGGCCTGCAGCTCGCGCTGGAAAATCCGGCTGATGTAGCCAGCGCCCATGAACGCCTGGCTCATCGCGGTGGCATCGACGTTGACCTGAATGGCCGGTTGCCGCGCCGCCAGTAGATCGGTTTGAAACCCCGCCGGAATGTTGATCACGAAAGTGTACTGGCCGCTGTCCATGACCTGGTCCAGTTGCGGGTAGGGGAGCAGCACTGGCGTCTGGAATTCCGGCGGTTGCAGGGCCTGGGCCAACTGGCGCGAGAGGGCGCTGTGGTCTTCGTCGACGATCGCCACGCTGGCGTTGTGCACGCCGATCACCGAGCCGGCGGCAGGCATGTAGATCGCCACGGTGAAGGCGTAGAACAGGAACAGCAGCAACACGCTGTCGTGGCGCAGGCTGGTCAGTTCCTTGAGCCCCAGGCGCAGGATGTGCGCGAACTTGTGCATCAGGCCTCCTGTTTTTTCAGCATGATCAGGCTCAGCCCGGTGAACCCGACAAAGAACCCGAACAGCGCCAGGCACTGCGGCCACAGCTGCCGCAGGTCCAGCGCTTTGGTGAACGTCCCCACGGCAATGTCGAGAAAGTGTCCTGCCGGAAACAGCATGCCCATCACCGCAGCCGCTCCTTCCAGTGAAGAACGCGGCACGATCAGTCCGGAGAACTGGATGGTCGGCAGGCTGGTAATGATCATGGTGCCGAGGATCGCGGCGATTTGCGTGCGGGTGAACGCCGAGATCAGCAGGCCCATGCTAGTGGTCGCTAGCACATACAGCAGGCCGCCAAACGCCAGCGTCAGCAGGCTGCCCTTGAACGGCACGCCAAACAGCCAGCGGTTCATCGCCACCAGCAGCGCGAGATTGACCAGACTGACCAGCAGGTATGGCGCCTGTTTGCCCAGCAGAAACTCCAGGCGGGTCAGGGGCGTGGCGTAGAAGTTGGTGATCGAGCCGAGTTCTTTTTCGCGCACGATGCCGAGTGCGGTGAGCATAGCCGGAATGAACGCCAGAATCAGCGCCATGACCCCGGGGCCAATAGCGTTGACGCTGACCACATCCTGGTTGTAGCGAAAGCGCGTTTCCAGGCTGGCACCCGTCTGGTGGTTGATGGCGGGGCTGCTCTGTTCGGCCAACTGCTGCAGGTTGGCCAGGTGCACGGCTTCGACATAATTGCGGCTGGTCTCGGCGCGAAACGGCATGCCGCCGTCCAGCCACGCCGCCACCGCAGGCTGGCGTCCGGCGTACAGGTCGCGGCCAAATCCGGGCGGGATTTCCAGCGCCAGTTTGATTTCCGAGCGTTGCAGGCGGCGGTGCAGCTCTTGAGCGTCGTGGATGGCTGGCCGTTCATCGAAGTAGCGCGAGCCGCGAAAGGCTTCCAGATAGGTTCGGCTCTGCGGGGTTTGATCCTGATCGTAAACGGCGAACGCGAGGTTCTCTACGTCGAGGGAAATTCCATAGCCGAAAATCACCATCATGAAAATCGCCCCCGCCAGCGCAAAAGCCATGCGCACTTTGTCGCGCAGCAGCTCCTTGCCTTCGCGGCTGGCCACTGCCAGCAGGCGACCGAGGCTGAAACCGCGTTGCTGGTCTGGCGGCGCGGCGGCTGGCGCTGTCGGCGCTGTCGGCGATTCACTCGCGGGAGGCGATGGGGCAGTGCCTTGGGCCTGTTCCAGACACGTCACGAAAGCGGCTTCCAGCGTCTCTCCGGCAAACTGACGCTGCAGCGCTGCCGGGGTGTCGCAAGCGAGGACTTTGCCGGCGTGCATCAGCGAAATGCGGTCGCAGCGCTGGGCTTCGTTCATGAAGTGGGTGGAGAGAAAAATCGTCACGCCTTGCTCGCGGGACAGTTCGATCAGCAGTCGCCAGAAGTCATCACGGGCTGCCGGGTCGACGCCGGAGGTCGGCTCATCGAGGATCAGCACTTCCGGACGATGCAACACCGCGACCGCCAGCGACAGGCGTTGACGCAGCCCGAGAGGCAGGGCACCGGACGGCTGATCGGCGACGCTGAGCAGGTTGAAGCGCTGAATCAATGCGTCGATGCGTTGCGCGCTTTCGGACTTGGGCAAGTCGAACAGACGGGCGTGCAGCTCAAGGTTCTGCCGCACGCTGAGTTCGCCATACAGCGAAAAGCTCTGGGACATGAAGCCGACCCGCTTGCGCGTGGCCAGATCCTTGGCGTTCACCGGATTGCCCAGCAGTGTCGCGCTGCCTTCGCTGGCCGGCATCAGCCCGGTCAGGACTTTCATGGTCGTGGTCTTGCCGCAGCCGTTGGAGCCGAGAAAACCGAAAATCTCGCCGCGACCGATGGCGAAGCTGACGTGATCCACCGCAGTGAAGTCGCCGAAGCGCAGCGTCAGGTCGTGGGCTTCGATGGCAATGTCGGTGGTACCGCCAGTACGCGGCGGAATGACCAACGGCTGAGCGTCGTGATGACTGTCGCCCTGGAAGTGTGTGAAGGCTTCATCGAGTTTGCCGCTGGGGGTGACGGCCGCTAGCTCGCGGCTCAGACCGATGGCAATCAACTGGCCGTTGTCGAGCATCAGGCAATGCTCGAACTGTTCAGCTTCTTCCATATACGCAGTGGCGACCAGCAGGGTCAATTGCGGGCGCTCGCGCCGTACATCGTCGATCAGCTCCCAGAAGCGTCGGCGTGAGAGCGGGTCGACGCCGGTGGTCGGCTCATCGAGAATCAACAGATCCGGCTCATGGATCAGCGCGCAGCACAGGCCCAGCTTCTGTTTCATGCCGCCGGACAACTTGCCTGCAGGGCGCTCGGCGAACTTCAGCAGGTCGGTGGCGAGCAGCAGATTGTGCATGCGTTGCTCGCTGTCGGCTTTCGACAGGCCGAACAGCGTGGCAAAGAACTGGATGTTTTCGCGGATCGACAACTCGGGATACAGGTTGCCGCCCAAGCCCTGGGGCATGAAGGCGATGCGCGCATACAGCGTGTCGCGGTGGCGGCGCTGCTGGATCGGCCCGCCGAGGACGTCCAGTTGCCCTTGCTGCAAGGCCTTCACGCCGGCGATCAGCCCGAGCAGGCTGGACTTGCCCGCGCCATCGGGGCCGATCAGCCCGCAACGGGTGCCGGCTGGCAGGCTGAAGGTGATAGCGCTCAGTGCTTGCTGTTTGCCGTAGCGGTGCGCGATAGCGTTCGCCTGAACCGCGAGGCTGTTCATTGCAGATTGGCCGGCCAGGCAATCGGCGCGGTGCGCACATAACCGGCGCCGGGCATGCCGGGCTTGGCTTGCGGCACGGCGCTGGGTTGGGTCAGGCGCAGCTTGACGCGGAACACCAGTTTTTGCCGCTCGTCACGGGTCTCGACCTCTTTGGGGGTGAACTGCGATTTGCCGGCGACGAAACTGATCTTCGCCGGCAAGGGTTTGTCGGGCAGGGCATCGAGCAGCACCCGGGCTTCATCGCCTACGGCCAGACGCCCGGCCACCGAGGCAGACAGGTAGAGGTTCATGTACTGATCGTTGGGATCAATCAACAGCAGGACGCGGCCACCGGCCCCCAGCACTTCGCCGGGTTCGGCCATGCGCAACTGGATCACCCCATCAATCGGCGCGCGCAGGCTGCTGTCGTCGATTTCGCTGGTCAGTTGAGCGACCTGTGCCTGCGCCGCGCCGATCGCTGCAGCGACCGCCGACACTTGGGCGCGGGCCGCCGTCACGGCAGCATTGCCGGTGCCGATACGCGACTGCAATTGATCGATAACCTGGGCGCTGACGAAACCGTGCTTGAACAGCGACTGAGAGCGCCCGAGTTCCTGCTGGGCCAGCAGCAATTCACTCTGGCGCAATTGCACATTGGCCTCGGCGGCGTTGAGGTTTTCCCGGGCGCGCAAGACTTCGGCTTCGGCTTGAGTGCGCTGGGCTTCGAGGGTGCGGGTATCCATGCGCGCGAGCAGTTGGCCCTTGTTGACCTTGTCGCCTTCATCGACCAGCACCTCGGCCAGGCGTCCAGGTGTCTTGCTGGCGATCTGCACTTCGGTGGCTTCCAGCCGCCCGTTGCCCATCGACAGCCCTTCGACCAGACGGCTGCTGATCGACATCCAGTAACCGAGCCCGCCGGCGGCGGCGAGTAACACCAGAAGCGACCCGGCGTATAAAAGTGAAGAGCGGCTGTGCGTCGACATGGGGGCATCCTGCGGCTGTGGCGTGCAGTCTGACTGTTCAAGCGTTGCAGTCGCTTGATGTCAGTCAACCGAGCGCCAAGCCTAGCCCCTTTTTCGGCTAATAACCGTGACCGGGCAGTTCTCAGCGCAAGCCGAGCACGGCGGCCCACTGTTCGGCCGTCACGGGCATGACCGACAGGCGACTGCCTTTTTGCACCAGTGGCATGTCGGCCAGCGCGGTTTGCTGCTTGAGGTAATCCAGCTTCAATACCCGGGCGAACGTCTCTACGTGGGCAACATCAATCGCGCTCCAGGCGTTTTTCTCGGGTGTAGCTTTCGCATCGAAGTAATGACTCTGCGGCTCCAGTGCGGTGGGATCCGGGTACGCCGCTTCGATAATCTTGCCAATCCCTGCAATCCCCGGCTCCGGGCAGCTGGAATGGTAGAAAAAGAACTCGTCACCCACGGCCATCGAGCGCAGGAAGTTACGCGCCTGATAGTTGCGAACTCCGTCCCAGCGCGCTGTGCCGAGCTTTTCCAGACCTTTGATAGAGAGTTCGTCGGGCTCGGACTTCATCAGCCAATAGGCCATGGTTTTTGCTCCTGAAACGGTCATTGGGCAGGTTGTCGGGCAATTTTATGACAAACCGACAGTCGGTTGACGTCAGCGTTTGCGCGCAGGTTCACGTTGTCGCAAAATGCCGGCCTTTAAAGCTTGACGCTGCTGCACGGCCTACGAACGGAAACCGCTGCTGTCATCGTGATGATGTGCCTTGAGGGGGGCAATCGATGAAACGCAAACCGGATCTACTATGGACTTTGGTAATTTTGTTTGGCTTGGGCGTCGTAACCACCGGTTATGCGCAGAGCTTGTGGTCGAACAAGGCCGACGCGCCGATTGAAGTCGCGCAACAGGTGCAACAGTCGACAGCCTTCAAACGCTGAAACGGCTTTCTCGACGCCGCTGATCTGCGCGGCGTCCTATCCCGCGAAATACCACGCCTTGTCGCTGACCGTGCCTTGTAACGGTACATCCCAGCTTGCCTGCGCCAAGCGTTCGACTTTCTGACATTCATGGGCCAGGCCCAGTAGCGTAGGCTTGCGCCAGCTTTTTCGCCGAGCCAGATACGCCAGGCTGCGATCATAGAAACCGCCGCCCATCCCCAGTCGCCCGCCGACATCGTCAAACCCTACCAACGGCAATAACACCAGATCCAGTGCCCAGACCTTGCGTTGCTGTGCCAGATTGGCTCGCGGCTCGAGAATGCGGAAGCGATTGGGTTTAAGTTTCTCGCCGGGACGAATGCGTTGGAAAACCATCTTGGTGCGTGGCCAGGCGCTGAGCACCGGCAGATAAGTCGATTTACCCCGACGTTGGGCTTCGCGCAGCAGAAGGCGCGGATCGATTTCACCATCGGTGGGCAAATACAAAGAGATATGTCTGGCCCGGCGAAAGTGCGGGTCTTGCGCCAGTTGCCGGTACAGGCCCTTGGCGGCCTGGCGTTGTTCGCTCTTGGTCAGCGCACGACGCGCCTTGCGCAGCAGGCGGCGGAGTTGCGGGCGGGGCAGCAGCGCGGGTTCGGTCATGGTTCGGCTTCGGCAGGTTGGACGAAAACGTACGCATAAAAAATCCGATGGCGGTTTTCACCGACATCGGATTCGAATCAGGCTCCCCGGATGAACCGCTGTCAACTTAGCCCTTGAACCCGAAAGTTCAAGGTGGAAGATGCAGTAGACTTTAAGGCTTTCCGTCTAGCGGACATGCACACCAGCCCAACGTGCAACTTCCAGGGTAGTGCGAATCGGCTCAGGGACATCGTCAACTGGCAAGCACCCCAGGGAGTGCCGCGAGTATACCGCAAGCGGCCAGTTGAATCAGCCCTTGCTGGTGTTCTGATCGTCGGCGAGCACCAGATCGACACGATCGAGCAAGTCACGCACCTGTTCACGGGTCGAACCGCTGGCCTGGATGTCCGGACGCTCTTCTTTGTGCAAGAGGTCATGGGTGATGTTCAGCGCGGCCATCACGGCGATACGGTCGGCACCGATGACTTTGCCGCTGCTGCGGATCTCACGCATCTTGCCATCCAGATAGCGCGCGGCACTGACCAGATTGCTGCGTTCTTCCTGCGGGCAGATGATCGAATATTCTTTATCGAGGATCTGCACGGTGACGCTATTGCTTGAACTCATGAGTCTTGCTCCAGGGCCTTGAGGCGCGAAATCATCGATTCGACCTTACGCCGGGCGATTTCGTTTTTTTCAATGAGGTGAGCGCGTTCCTCGCGCCAGGTCTTTTCCTGAGCTAGTAAGAGTGCATTTTGACTCTTTAGTTGCTCGACTCGGCCAATCAACAGTTCGAGTCTGGCCATCAGCGCTTGCAGGTCGGTGTCTTCCATTGTGTCCACGTGTTCGTCTGATGGGGGGTAGCTGGCGGACAGCCTTTAATAGTCTTGGCGAGTCTGTCGATGTAGGATACAAGGCCTTCATTCTAGACATAGCGCCGTCTGGCGCCTAGCTGCCCATGACCAATGCGAATTCCCCGTACCAAGCCTTTGCCACCCTGCTGACTTCCAGCGGCCACAACGTTTCGCCTGCCGAACTGCACGGCGTGCTGCTCGGGCGCAGTTGCGCCGGTGCCGGCTTCGATAACGAAGGCTGGTTGATCGACGCCGCCGAACTGCTCGAAGGCGATATCCAGGACAACGTCCGTAACGCCCTCATCGGCCTGCAAGAGATGGTCAAAGGCGAGCTGACCGGCGACGACGTCACTGTCGTTCTGCTGCTGCCGACCGATGACGCACCGCTGGCTGACCGCGCCGCTGCACTGGGCCAATGGTGCCAGGGCTTCCTCAGCGGTTTCGGCCTGAACTGCCGCGACAGCAGCATGCTCAGCACTGAAGCCACCGAAGTGCTGCAGGATCTGGCCGCCATTTCCCAAGTGCAGGATGCTCTCGAAGAATCCGAAGACGGCGAAACCGACTACATGGAAGTCATGGAGTACCTGCGCGTTGCGCCGTTGCTGCTGTTCTCGGAAACCAAGAAAGCCGACGTGCCGCCAGCCGCCAAGCCGTCGCTGCATTAATCGCGTGCCAGGGAAAGCCATCTGCCCATGACCCATATCCCGAAAGCGGAATACAGCCGTCGCCGCAAGGCCCTGATGGCGCAGATGGAACCCAACAGCATCGCGATCCTGCCCGCCGCCGCGGTCGCCATTCGCAACCGCGACGTCGAGCATGTCTACCGTCAGGACAGCGACTTCCAGTACCTCAGCGGATTTCCCGAGCCGCAAGCCGTCATCGTTTTGATGCCCGGCCGTGAACATGGCGAATACGTGCTGTTCTGCCGTGAGCGCAACGCCGAACGCGAATTGTGGGACGGTTTGCGCGCCGGGCAAGAGGGCGCGATCCGCGACTTCGGTGCCGACGACGCTTTCCCTATTACCGACATCGACGACATCCTCCCCGGCCTGATCGAAGGCCGCGACCGGGTGTATTCGGCGATGGGCAGCAACCCTGAATTCGACCGTCACCTGATGGACTGGATCAACGTGATCCGCTCCAAGGCGCACCTCGGCGCCCAGCCGCCGAACGAATTCGTTGCCCTGGATCATCTGCTGCACGACATGCGTCTGTATAAATCGGCGGCAGAAGTGAAGGTGATGCGCGAAGCCGCACGGATCTCGGCGCAAGCCCACATCCGCGCGATGCAGGCCAGTCGGGCCGGGCTCTACGAGTACAGCCTCGAAGCCGAACTCGACTACGAATTCCGCAAGGGCGGGGCGAAAATGCCGGCTTATGGTTCGATCGTCGCCGCCGGGCGCAATAGCTGCATCCTGCATTACCAGCAGAATGACGCGCTGCTCAAGGACGGCGACCTGGTATTGATTGATGCCGGTTGCGAGATTGACTGCTACGCCAGCGACATCACCCGCACCTGGCCGGTCAACGGCAAGTTTTCGCCCGAGCAGAAAGCGATCTATGAGTTGGTGCTGGCCTCGCAGGAAGCCGCGTTCGCCGAAATCGCCCCGAACAAGCACTGGAATCAAGCGCACGAAGCCACGGTTCGAGTGATTACCACGGGGCTGGTGAAACTGGGATTGCTGCATGGCGAGGTCGACGAGTTGATCGCCAGCGAAGCCTATAAAGCTTTTTACATGCACCGCGCCGGCCACTGGCTGGGTATGGATGTGCATGACGTTGGTGAGTACAAGGTCGGCGGCGAATGGCGAGTGCTCGAGGTCGGCATGGCGCTGACCGTAGAGCCGGGCATCTACATCGCCCCGGACAATCAGAACGTCGCGAAGAAATGGCGCGGCATTGGTGCACGTATCGAGGACGACGTGGTGGTGACCAGAACCGGTTGTGAAATCCTCACCAGCGGCGTGCCGAAAACCGTCGCTGAAATCGAAGCGCTGATGGCGCAAGCAAGGACCCACGCGGCATGAGTCGAGTCAATCTGGCAATCATCGGTGGCGGTCTGGTCGGCGCCAGTCTGGCGTTGGCCTTGCAGGCCGGGGCCAAGGCGCGTGGCTGGAAGATTGTCCTGATCGAGCCGTTCGCTCCCGGCGACAGTTGGCAGCCGAGCTACGACGCACGTTCGTCGGCGCTGTCCTTCGGCTCGCGGCAGATTTATCAACGGCTGGGCGTGTGGCAGGAAATCTCCCGTCGCGCCGAGCCGATCAAACAGATTCACGTCTCCGATCGTGGCCGTTTCTCTACCGCGCGCTTGTCGGCGATGGAAGAGGGTGTGCCAGCGCTCGGTTATGTGGTGGAAAACGCCTGGCTCGGCCAGTGCCTGTGGCAGCACATCGATAAAGACGTGATCAGTTGGCGCTGCCCGGCGGAAGTCACGCGTATGGAACCGCTGCCCGATGGCTATCGCCTGACCCTCAATGATGAAACCACCCTTGAATGCGACCTCGCGGTGCTCGCCGATGGCGGTCGCTCCGGTCTGCGCGAGCAGTTGGGCATCAACGTGCGCAAGCGTCCGTACAACCAGAGCGCGCTGATCGCCAACATCACCCCGAGCGAAGCGCACAACGGCATGGCCTTCGAGCGTTTCACCGACGAAGGGCCGATGGCCTTGCTGCCGCTGCCGGAAAACCGCTGTGCTCTGGTCTGGACCCGTTTGGGCATGGACGCGCAGCGCCTGGCCGATTTGAGCGAGCGCGATTTCCTCAGCGAATTGCAGGGCGTGTTCGGATATCGCCTCGGCACGTTGAAACAGGTTGGCGCGCGGCATCTTTATCCGCTGACGCTGGTCGAGGCCGAAGAACAGGTGCGCTCGCATCTGGCTGTGCTCGGCAACGCGGCGCACAGCCTGCACCCGATTGCCGGTCAGGGTTTCAACTTGTCACTGCGTGATGCCGATGCCTTGGCCGCCGCATTGTTGTCCAGTGAAAAGCCGCTGGGCGACTTCGCCACATTGCAGGCTTATCGCGAGCGTCAACGTCTCGATCAGGATCTCACCGTCGGTTTTTCCGATCAGGTCACACGCCTGTTCGGCAGCACGCAGCCATTGGTTTCGTTGGGCCGTAACATCGGCCTGCTCGGCCTTGATCTGTTGCCGCCGGCCAAGCGCTGGTTTGCCCGTCAGGCCATGGGTTTGGGAACACGTCCGGATGCTTAAGTGGTTGACCGCTAAATTCGGCAAGGCGCGGTTGATGCGTTGGGTGATGACGTTCTACCCGCCGTATCTTGGCGCCGGTGTACGGGTTCGGCATATCAGCGATGATTTCCGCGACGTTCAGGTGTCGATGGGGCTGGGCTGGTACAACCGCAACTACGTCGGCACTCAGTTTGGCGGCAGTCTGTATTCGATGGTCGACCCGTTCTTCATGCTGATGCTCATGGAAAACCTCGGCTCGAAGTACATTGTCTGGGACAAGGCTGCCGACATCGATTTCATTGCACCGGGCAAAGGCCCGGTATTCGCCCGCTTCAATATCGACGAGACCTTGCTCGCCGAGATTCGCCGGCAAACCGCCAACGGCGAGAAATACCTGCCGCAGTTGCAGGTCGACATTCATGACGGCGCCGGCAATCTGGTGGCGCGGGTCGGTAAAACCCTTTACGTGCGGCTCAAGCCGCAAGCGAGACAGGCTTAAAGCATGGAAATGCGCGCAGATCTGCTGATTGTCGGAGCCGGAATGGTCGGCAGCGCCCTGGCGTTGGCGTTGCAGGACAGCGGGCTGGAAGTCCTGCTGCTCGATGGCAGCCCGCTGAGCGTCAAGCCGTTCGATGCCGACGCGGCATTTGAACCGCGTGTGAGCGCGCTGTCGGCAGCCAGCCAACGCATCCTCGAACGCCTCGGCGTGTGGGACGGCATCGCCAAGCGCCGCAGCAGCCCGTACACCGACATGCACGTCTGGGACGGCAGCGGCACCGGGCAGATCCATTTCTCGGCGAGCAGTGTGCACGCCGAGGTGCTGGGTCATATCGTCGAAAACCGTGTGGTGCAGGACGCCTTGCTCGACCGTTTGCACGATTGCGATCTGGGCATGCTCGCTAATGCGCGGCTGGAACAGATGCGCCGCTCGGGCGATGACTGGTTGCTGACGCTGGCTGACGGTCGTCAGTTGCGCGCGCCATTGGTGATTGCCGCTGACGGTGCCAACTCGGCCGTTCGCCGCCTCACCGGGATGGCCACGCGCGAGTGGGATTACATGCACCACGCCATCGTCACCAGCGTGCGCAGCAGCAAGTCGCACCAGATGACCGCGTGGCAGCGCTTTACCGATCACGGGCCATTGGCGTTTCTGCCGCTGGAGCGTGACGGGCAGCAGGATTGGTGTTCGATCGTCTGGTCGACCACGCCGAGCGAAGCCGAGCGCTTGATGGCGCTGGATGAAGCGGCGTTCTGCCGAGAGCTGGAGCGTGCCTTTGAAGGCCGCCTCGGCGCAGTCATCAGTGCCGATCCGCGACTGTGCGTGCCGCTGCGTCAGCGTCATGCCAAACGTTACGTGGCTGAAGGCCTGGCGTTGATCGGCGATGCGGCGCACACCATTCACCCGTTGGCGGGGCAGGGTGTGAACCTTGGCTTCCTCGATGCGGCGGTGTTGGCCGAAGTGCTATTGCAGGCGGCCGAGCGTGGCGAGCGTTTGGCGGATGCGAAGGTGCTGAGCCGTTACGAGCGTCGGCGCATGCCGCACAATCTGGCGCTGATGGCGGCGATGGAAGGCTTTGAGCGGTTGTTCCAGGCGGATCCGTTGCCGGTCAGGTGGTTGCGTAATGCCGGGTTGAAGCTGGTGGAGCAGATGCCGGAAGCGAAGGCGCTGTTTGTGCGTGAAGCCCTTGGGTTGACCGGGGATCTTCCGGCCCTCGCCAAACCCTGATCTCTTCGTTGCTGCTGATGGCCTCATCGCGAGCAGGCTCACTCCTACAGGGGAACGCATTCCAACTGTAGGAGTGAGCCTGCTCGCAATGGCGCCCGGCCAGGCACCACAATTTTCAAACTGTGCAACATCTGGTAACTCCTTCAAAAAGAGTTCGATTGAGGTGGTAAATGTGAGTCCTTATCATTTGGCCCACATTTCCCGACCGAGAGACCACTCCCATGTTGGCACCCAAGCGTCTTCTGACCGCACTGGCCCTGACCCTGATCGGCAGCACAACGGCCCAGGCCGCTGATGAGGTGGTGGTTTACTCGTCGCGCATCGATGAGCTGATCAAACCGGTCTTCGATGCCTACACCGCCAAGACCGGGGTGAAGATCAAGTTCATCACCGACAAGGAAGCGCCGCTGATGCAGCGCATCAAGGCCGAAGGTGAGAACGCCACCGCCGACCTGCTGCTCACCGTTGACGCCGGCAACCTCTGGCAAGCCGAGCAGATGGGCATCCTCCAGCCGTTCACTTCGAAAGTCATCGATACCAACATTCCGCTGCAATATCGCTCGTCTACTCACGCCTGGACTGGCCTGAGCCTGCGCGCGCGGACCATCGCCTACTCCACTGAACGCGTGAAGCCGGGCGAGCTGACCACCTACGAAGCACTGGCCGACAAGAACTGGGAAGGGCGCCTGTGCCTGCGTACGGCGAAGAAGGTCTACAACCAGTCGCTGACCGCGACCATGATCGAAGTCCATGGCGCCGAGAAGACCGAAAAGATCCTCAAGGGCTGGGTCAACAACCTCTCCACCGACGTGTTCTCCGATGATGTCGCGGTGCTCGAAGCGATCAACGCCGGGCAATGCGATGTCGGCATCGTCAACACTTACTACTACGGCCGCCTGCACAAGCAGAAGCCCGAGCTGCCGGTGAAACTGTTCTGGCCGAACCAGGCGGATCGTGGCGTGCACGTGAACCTGTCGGGCATTGGCTTGACCAAGCATGCGCCGCACCCGGAAGCGGCCAAGGCTTTGGTTGAGTGGATGACCACACCTGAGGCGCAGAAGATCTTTGCTGACGTGAACCAGGAGTTCCCGGCCAACCCGGCGGTGGCGCCTTCGGAAGAAGTGGCGGCGTGGGGCAAGTTTGTCGCTGACACCTTGCCGGTGGAAGTGGCGGGCAAGCGTCAGGCTGAAGCGATCCGGATGATGGATCGGGCGGGTTGGAATTGAGGCTTTTTCGATAGACTTGTGATCGTTCCCACGCTCTGCGTGGGAATGCATCCATCGACGCTCTGCGTCGTGCCGCCGACAGCGTGACGCAGAGCGTCACAGGATGTGTGCCCACGCAGAGCGTGGGCACAATCATTTGAACGAGACTGTTTCCTTGGCCCACCCCGCCCAACGCCGCTGGTATCCCATCGTTTTCGCCATCGCCGCGCTGGTGCTGTTGCCCCTGAGCGTTCTGCTGCTCTCCTGGCAGACCATCGATCAACAGATCTGGTCGCACCTGTGGCAAACCCAGATGCCGCGCCTGCTGGGCAATACCCTGACGCTGGTCGTTGGCGTCGGTGTAGGTGTGACGCTGCTCGGCGTCAGCCTCGCCTGGCTCACCAGCCTCTGCGAATTTCCCGGGCGGCGCTGGCTCGACTGGGCGCTGATGCTGCCGTTCGCCATCCCCGCGTACGTACTGGCCTTCGTTTTCGTAGGCCTGCTCGACTTCGCCGGTCCCGTACAGACCCTGCTGCGCGAGTGGTTCGGCAGCGGCCTGCGGCTGCCGCGCGTGCGCTCCACCGGCGGGGTGATCATCGTGCTGGTGCTGGTCTTCTATCCCTACGTTTACTTGTTGGCGCGCACCGCATTCCTCGCTCAGGGTAAAGGCCTGATGGAAGCGGCGCGGGTGCTTGGCCAATCGCCGTGGCAAGCGTTCTGGCGTGTGGCGTTGCCGATGGCGCGTCCGGCCATTGGCGCCGGCGTGGCACTGGCGCTGATGGAAACCCTGGCGGATTTCGGCGCGGTCTCGGTGTTCAACTTCGACACCTTCACCACCGCCATCTACAAGACATGGTACGGCTTCTTCAGCCTGTCGAGTGCGGCGCAGCTGGCCAGTCTGTTGCTGCTGGTGGTGATGCTGGTGCTCTACGGCGAACGTCGCGCGCGTGGCGCCAATCGGGCGGGCAACGAGCGGCCACGGGTGAAAGCCCTGTATCACTTGCGCGGGCTCAAGGCGTTCGCGGCGATGAGCTGGTGCGCACTGGTGTTCGCCTGCGCCTTCGTCATTCCGCTGCTGCAACTGATCGTCTGGTTCTGGCAGCGCGGCCGTTTCGATCTGGACGAGCGCTACGCGGGGCTGATCCTGCACACCTTGTATTTGGGCGGCATGGCGGCGCTGATTACCGTCAGTGTTGCGCTGTTGTTGGCGTTTGCCCGGCGGCTGGCGCCGACGCAGGCGATCAACTCTGGTGTTGGTCTGGCCAACCTGGGCTACGCCTTGCCGGGTTCGGTGTTGGCCGTGTCGATCATGCTGGCGTTCAGTTATTTGGATCGCGAGCTGGTGATTCCACTCTCCGGTTGGCTCGGCGGCGCGGGCAAACCGCTGCTGCTTGGCAGTCTGGCGGCGTTGCTGATGGCCTATCTGGTGCGTTTTATTGCGGTGGCGTACGGGCCGTTGGAAAGCAGTCTGGCGCGTATACGGCCCTCTTTGCCCGAAGCAGCACGTAGCCTGGGTGTCAGTGGGCCGCGACTGTTTTTCAAAGTGTATCTGCCGCTGTTGCTGCCCGGCGCGCTGAGCGCGGCGCTGCTGGTGTTCGTCGATGTGCTCAAGGAAATGCCCGCGACCCTGCTGATGCGCCCGTTTGGCTGGGACACGCTGGCGGTGCGGATCTTTGAAATGACCAGTGAAGGTGAATGGGCGAGGGCGTCTTTGCCAGCGCTGACCCTGGTTCTGGTCGGTCTATTGCCGGTCATCGGACTGATCCGCCGCTCGGCGCACCGAAACACTTAGTCGTCAGTCCTGAATCATGCGGCTACAATGCGCGGCATTCGGTGCGGTTCGTCTGACAGACCCGTTCGCTGAAATCGGCTGAAAGCCTTCTATTTCGCGGCTTTCACCCCGTACAGCGGCTGTCCGCACCTTCGCCACGCCCGGAAGGAGAAACCCATGGGACAGCGTACGCCTCTGTATGACCTGCATCTCGCCCTCGGCGCGAAGATGGTCGATTTTGGCGGTTGGGACATGCCACTGCATTACGGCTCGCAGGTCGAGGAGCACCACGAAGTGCGCCGCGATTGCGGGGTGTTCGATGTTTCCCACATGACCGTGATCGATGTCACCGGCACCCAGGCCAAGGCCTGGCTGCAGCATTTGCTGGCCAATGATGTCGACCGCCTGCACCGCCCCGGCCGTGCGTTGTACAGCACCATGCTCAACGAGCGTGGCGGCATCGTCGACGACATGATCGTCTACCGCCTCGACGACGCTTATCGACTGGTGTTCAACGCTTCGACCCGCGATCAGGATCTGGCCTGGATGAGCGCGCAGCGCGGCGATTACGACGTGCAGCTGCACGAGCGCTCCGAGCTGGCGATGCTCGCCATCCAAGGCCCACAGGCCCGGCACAAGATTGCCGAACTGGTGACCCAGTCGCGCGCCACGCTGATCCAGCACCTCAAACCCTTCGAAGGCTATACCGACGGTGACTGGTTCATCGCGCGTACCGGTTATACCGGTGAAGATGGCCTGGAAATCTGCCTGCCGGCCAATCAGGCGCCGGGGTTCTTCAACGATCTGGTCGGTGCCGGCATTTCCCCGATCGGCCTCGGTGCCCGCGATACCCTGCGGGTTGAAGCCGGTATGAACCTCTACGGTCAGGACATTCACCAAGACGTTTCGCCATTGGCCTCGAACATGGCCTGGAGCATTGCCTGGGAACCGGCCACCCGCCAGTTCATCGGCCGTGCTGCGCTGGAGGCGGAAAAAGCTGCCGGCATTGCGCACAAACTGGTTGGTCTGGTCCTGGAAGAACGTGGTGTTTTGCGCGCTCATCAAGTGGTTCGCATCGCCGATGTTGGCGAAGGGGAGATCACCAGTGGTAGTTTCTCTCCTACGCTGAGCAAATCGATTGCCCTGGCGCGTGTTCCGATGGCCACCGCCGACCGCGCCGAAGTGGAAATCCGTGGCAAGTGGTACCCGGTACGGGTGGTCAAACCGACCTTCGTACGCCATGGCAAAACTTTGATCTAACCTTTTTCCGGCGGGCATGACCGCTGACCCAATTCCAGAGGACACCGAAGATGAGCAATATTCCCGCTGAACTGCGTTTTGCCGAAAGTCATGAATGGGCACGTCTGGAAGCCGACGGCACCGTCACCGTGGGCATCAGCGATCACGCGCAGGAAGCGCTGGGCGATGTGGTGTTCGTTGAGCTGACCGAAGTAGGCAAGGTGTTCGCCGCTGAAGATCAGGCTGGCGTCGTTGAATCGGTGAAAGCTGCTTCCGACATCTACTCGCCGATCAGCGGTGAAGTCATCGCGATCAACGAAGAGCTGGGCGGTTCGCCAGAGCTGCTGAACTCCGATCCGTACGGCGCATGGATCTTCAAGCTCAAGCCAAGCGATAAGGCTGAGCTGGACAAACTGCTGGATGCCGGCGCTTACAAGGCTGCTATCGGCGAGTAAGTTCTAAGCAATACCCAAAGCCCCGACTTGTCGGGGCTTTTTTATGCACGATACAAATCCCCTGTAGGAGTGAGCCTGCTCGCGATAGCGTTCTTTCAGACTCATTAATGCGATTGACACACCGCAATCGCGAGCAGGCTCACTCCTACAGGGGGACGGGGTGCACTGAAAATGGGTTGCCATATCGGCTGCTATGCTGGTTTGACCGTGTTGCATTGACGCCGAGCGCCAGCCAAGAGAGAGCCCGTCATGTCCCAGTTGCCGTCCCTGAGCCAGTTACGCGATCCCGATGCCTTCCTGCGCCGTCACCTCGGCCCCGATGCAGCCGAGCAACAGGCGATGCTCGACAGCCTTGGCCTCGGTAGTCGAATTGAACTGATCGAGCAAACGGTGCCGCCAGGCATTCGCTTCAATCGCGCGCTCGAGCTGCCACCCGCGCTGGATGAACAAGCCGCACTGGCCAAGCTGCGCAGTTACGCCGAGCAGAATCAGGTCTGGACCAGCCTGATCGGTATGGGCTACCACGGCACACTGACGCCAACCGTCATCCTGCGCAATGTGCTGGAAAATCCCGGCTGGTACACCGCGTACACGCCGTATCAACCGGAGATCGCTCAAGGCCGGCTCGAAGCGCTGTTGAATTTCCAGCAACTGACCATCGACCTCACCGGCCTCGAGTTGGCCAACGCTTCGCTGCTCGATGAAGCGACGGCGGCTGCCGAAGCCATGGCACTCGCCAAACGTGTGGCGAAGTCGAAGAGCAATCTGTTTTTCGTCGATGAAAACTGCCATCCACAAACCATTTCGGTGCTTGAGACCCGCGCCGAAGGCTTCGGTTTCGAGCTGATCATCGACGCTGTGGATAACTTGAAACAGCATCAGGTGTTCGGGGCGTTGTTGCAGTATCCCGACACCCACGGCGAGATTCACGATCTGCGGCCATTGATCGACCACCTGCATGCGCAACAGGCGCTGGCTTGTGTCGCGACGGATTTATTGAGTCTGCTGTTGCTGACGCCGCCGGGCGAGTTGGGTGCCGATGTAGTGTTCGGTTCCTCCCAGCGATTCGGCGTGCCGATGGGATACGGCGGGCCGCACGCAGCATTCTTTGCTAGCCGCGAGGAATACAAACGGGCGATTCCCGGGCGGATCATCGGCGTGTCGAAGGACGCTCGGGGTAACGTCGCATTGCGCATGGCGCTGCAAACCCGCGAACAACATATTCGTCGTGAGAAGGCCAATTCGAACATCTGTACCGCACAAGTCCTGCTGGCCAACATTGCCAGTTTCTACGCGGTCTATCACGGCCCGGAAGGTTTGAAGCGCATCGCCCAGCGCACGCATCGACTGACCTGCATTTTGGCGGCTGGGCTTGAGCGCAAGGGCATCAGTCGGGTCAACGCACAATTCTTCGACACGCTGACGCTGGACGTCGGCGGTGCGCAAACGGCGATCATCGAAAGCGCTCAGGCTGCGCAGATCAACCTGCGAATTCTTGGTCGCGGCCGTGTGGGGCTGAGTCTTGATGAGACAACCGATGAAAGCACAGTGGCCAAGCTGTTCGATGTATTGCTGGGTGCCGATCATGGGTTGAACGTCGATGAACTTGACGCTGAAGCCCTGAACTCGGGCATCCCCAACAACCTTCAGCGCAAATCCCCGTACCTGCGCCACCCGGTGTTCAACGCCCATCACAGCGAAACCGAGATGCTGCGCTATCTCAAACAACTGGAAAACAAGGATCTGGCGCTCAATCAGTCGATGATCCCGCTGGGCTCGTGCACCATGAAACTCAACGCCACCAGCGAAATGATCCCGATTACCTGGCCGCAATTCGCCGACCTGCATCCGTTCGTGCCGCGTGAGCAGGCGGTCGGTTATACGCTGATGATCGAGGAGCTGGAGCGCTGGCTGTGCGCAATCACCGGGTTCGATGCGATCTGCATGCAGCCCAACTCCGGCGCTCAGGGCGAGTACGCCGGGTTGCTAGCGATCCGCAAATACCACGAAAGCCGTCAGCAGGGGGCGCGGGAGATCTGCCTGATTCCGTCCTCGGCCCATGGCACCAACCCGGCCTCGGCGCAAATGGCCGGGATGCGCGTAGTGATCGTCGAGTGCGACGAGGCGGGCAACGTCGATCTGGAGGATCTGAAAGCGAAAGCCGCCGAGGCTGGGGATAAGTTGTCGTGCCTGATGGCGACCTATCCGTCGACCCACGGTGTGTACGAGGAGGGCATCAGCGAGATCTGCGAGGTTATCCACAAGTACGGCGGTCAGGTCTACATGGACGGCGCCAACCTCAATGCGCAGGTCGGGCTGGCGCGGCCGGCGGACATCGGCGCCGACGTGTCGCACATGAATTTGCACAAGACCTTCTGCATCCCTCACGGCGGTGGTGGGCCGGGCATGGGGCCGATCGGCATTCGCGCGCATCTGGCACCGTTTGTCGCCAATCACCCGGTGGTGCCAATTGAAGGGCCGCTGGCGCAGAACGGCGCGGTCAGCGCGGCGCCCTGGGGCAGCGCGAGCATCCTGCCGATCAGCTGGATGTACATCGCCATGATGGGCCCGCAACTGGCGGATGCCAGCGAGGTGGCGATTCTGGCGGCGAACTATCTGGCGCAGCATCTATCCGGCGCATTCCCGGTGTTGTACACCGGGCGCAACGGGCGGGTCGCTCACGAATGCATTCTCGACCTGCGGCCCTTAAAGGCGCTGACCGGGATCAGCGAAGAAGACGTCGCCAAGCGCCTGATGGATTACGGCTTCCATGCGCCGACCATGTCCTTCCCGGTGCCGGGCACGTTGATGGTCGAGCCGACCGAGAGCGAATCGAAGGCTGAACTGGATCGTTTTATCGGTGCGATGCTGAGCATTCGTGCAGAAATCACTGAAGTGCAAAACGGCAATTGGCCGGCCGAGGACAACCCGTTGAAACGGGCGCCGCATACCCTGGCGGATGTCACCGGGGTTTGGGAGAGACCCTACAGCATCGAGCAGGGCATCACCCCGGATGCGCACACCAAGGCGCACAAGTATTGGCCGGCGGTGAATCGGGTGGATAACGTTTACGGCGATCGCAACCTGTTCTGCGCCTGCGTACCGGTGGATGATTACCGCTGAACTCTCTGGTGGCACATCGTCCCCTGTAGGAGTGAGCCTGCTCGCGATAGCGGTGTATCAGGCAAATTCTCCGGTGACTGATTCACCGCTATCGCGAGCAGGCTCACTCCTACAAGGGATTGTGGTAAGCCTGAAATCCGGGCAAAAAAATGCCGCTCTGTTGAGCGGCATTTTTGCTTCGGCGAACGGCTTACTCGGAAGCCACGGCGTTCTTCGCCAGGATCGCATTCGCCAATTCCATATCGGTCGCCTGCAGGCCCGGATTGTCGGCGCGGACTTTCTGCATCGCCGCTTCCAGATACGGTCCGCGAATGCCGCCATCACTGGCAACGAAGCTGCCGGCATCGTCCTGTGCGGCGATGATCAGCTTGTGATCCTTGAAGGTCAGGTAGGTCGAACCGGTAGTGGCACCGGACGAGATGACGTTACGCCAAAAGCTGTCCGCCATGGCCGAACCAACGGGAAGGGACAGCAAGGCCAGAGTGGCGACAGCAAGTTTGAGACGCATGATGAGATGACTCCAGGGGGTTAACTAGGGCCTTGGATCGCCATTCCCTGATCCGGTTCCGTGGCGGCTTATTTCTGCTCGCTCTGCGGCGTCACCCGCAGCACTTCTTCCACCGTCGTCAGCCCTGCTGCGACTTTCTGTGCCCCGGACAGACGCAAACTGCGCATGCCTTCCTTGAACGCCTGCCGACGAATCGCCGTGAGGTCGGCGTCCGGGGTGATGAACGCCTTGAGGCTGTCGCTCAGTTGCATGATCTCGTAGACCCCGGCGCGGCCGTGATAACCGGTGTCGCGGCATTCCACGCAACCAATGGCACGTTGTGCATTGCCCGGCAGCGGCGCCTGCCACGGGCGGGTCAGGGTTTGCCAGTCTTCCTCTGCCAGCGTCAGCGGTGCCTTGCAATGCGGGCACAAGGTCCGCACCAGGCGCTGGGCCATGACACCTAGCACGGTGGCCTTGATCAGGTAATGCGGCACGCCGAGTTCGAGCAAACGACTGATCGCGCTGGGGGCGTCGTTGGTGTGCAGGGTCGATAACACCAGGTGCCCGGTGAGCGCCGCCTGAATCGCCATTTCAGCGGTTTCAAGGTCACGGATCTCGCCGATCATGATGATGTCCGGGTCTTGCCGCATCAGCGCACGCACCCCGGCGGCGAAGCTCAGGTCGATGTTGTGCTGCACCTGCATTTGGTTGAACGCCGGCTCGACCATTTCGATAGGGTCTTCGATGGTGCAGAGGTTCACTTCCGGCGTCGCCAGTTTTTTCAGCGTGGTGTACAGCGTGGTGGTCTTGCCCGAACCGGTCGGCCCGGTGACCAGAATGATGCCGTTGGGCTGGCGGGTCATGTCTTGCCAGCGGCGCAAATCGTCGGCACTGAAACCCAGCTGGTCGAAATCCTTGAGCAGCACTTCCGGGTCGAAAATCCGCATGACCATTTTTTCGCCGAACGCGGTGGGCAGCGTCGAAAGGCGCAGCTCCACTTCACCGCCGTCCGGGGTCTTGGTCTTGACCCGGCCGTCCTGGGGTTTGCGCTTCTCGGCGACGTTCATCCGCCCGAGGCTTTTCAGGCGACTGACAATTGCCATGGTCACCTGCGGCGGGAATTGATAGACGTTGTGCAGCACGCCGTCGATGCGAAAGCGCACCGTGCCTTGTTCACGCCGAGGCTCGATGTGGATATCGCTGGCGCGCTGCTGGAAGGCGTACTGGAACAGCCAGTCGACGATGTTGACGATGTGCGCATCGTTGGCATCCGGCTCCTGATCGCTGGCGCCGAGGTTGAGCAGTTGTTCGAAGTTGCCGAGGTTACCGCTCTGCTGATCGGCATTGCTGGCGCCGCTGACCGATTTGGCCAAGCGGAAGAACTCGACGCTGAAGCGCTGGATATCCGCCGGGTTGGCCACCACCCGTTTGATCGGCAGCTTCAATACGTGGGTGAGATCGGCCTCCCAGCCGGTGACATAAGGCTGGGCACTGGCCACGGTCACCGAATCGCGGTCGACCGCCACGGCGAGAATCTTGTGCCGTTGTGCGAAGGCGTAGGACATCAACGGTGTGATCGCGGCGACGTTGATCTTCAACGGGTCAATACGCAAGTACGGCTGGCCGGCCTGTTGCGCCAGCCACAGGGTCAGGCTTTCCAGGTCGAGGTGTTTGCCTGGCCGGCTGAGGTCGTCGAGTTGCTGGCTGGCGATGAACTCCAGCGGATGCATCTGAGCATGAGCCGCGAGACGGCGGCGGGCATTCAGCGCCTGCTCCGCCGAGTCCTGGCAAATAAACCCTTGGGCGACCAGTTCACGCAGCACTTCGTTGAGTTCCAGCCAGCGGTCCTGAGTGGCAAGTTGAACGGACATGCGGGCTTCCTTTTGAGCGACAGTGCGCAAAAGGATAGTCGCGGCCCCGCAGACCGTTGGGCCACTACCCGACGAAGCCGTTGCCGAACTTGTCAGCCGGCCGCTTGCGTCCGCGCATCCCAAGCGCTGTCGGCGTTTTGCAGATTGACCGAGCAGACGCTGATCAGGTTACGAAGTTTTTCCGCGATCACTTGCGCGCGATGCCAACTGAGACCGCCCATGACCAGGTCGATCGACAGCAGATCATCCATGCGCTGCACATTGACCTGCTCCGGTGTGAGGAATTGCAGGGCGAACAGGTTGAGCACCCGCACCAGCAAGTCGGGCTCGGCTTCGGCGAGGATCTGATACTGCGCCAGGCAATGGGCGTTGTTGACGTTCCAGACATCGGCGCGGGTTGGCACGGTGGTGACGGCTTCGAGGTGCGGCATGGCGAGTCTCCAAAATCTCTGGAGGAATTTTTACATTCGACGCCGGGTATTTCTTGGCTATGATCGTCGTTATTGACGATTGATCGAAAGGATCAATTCGCAAGATGTTCAATTAGGGGTTTTTCTATGCACAGCGAGCTGGACAGCTACGACCGCAAGATTCTCGCCCTCCTGCAAGAGGACGCCTCGCTGTCGAGCGCGCAGATCGCCGAGCAGGTCGGCCTGTCGCAATCGCCGTGCTGGCGGCGGATTCAGCGGATGAAGGAGGAGGGCATCATTCGCGGCCAGGTAAGCTTGCTCGATCGCAAGAAGATTGGCCTGAACACGCAGATCTTTGCCGAGATCAAACTCAACGCCCACGGGCGTTCGAACTTCACTGAGTTCACCGAAGCGATTCGTGGCTTTCCGGAAGTGCTGGAATGTTATGTGCTGATGGGGGCGGTGGATTTTTTGCTGCGGATTGTTGCGGCGGACATCGAGGCGTATGAGCGATTCTTTTTCGAGAAGCTGTCGCTGGTGCCGGGGATTCAGGAAGTGAATTCGATTGTGGCGTTGTCGGAGATCAAGTCCACCACCAGTTTGCCTGTCTGACCCTGATCGTTCCCACGCGGAGCGTGGGAACGATCATCAACGGGGGCAGCCCCCCGCCACAGGGTCATCACATACGCAGGAGCATTTTCCATGCGCGATTCTGGTAAACCGCAATCGCCTGTTGCTTGCGCGCGTCGAGCAGTTCGTCAGTGATCGTCGGCTCGTTGGCCAGTTGCGCCAACTTGTTCAGCTCGCCGTACAGACGATCCATTTCCGGGATCTCCAGCACGTCGCGTGCGTGGTGCAGCCAGACCTGAATACGCTCGATACGCGGCAGTTGTTCAGCCAGATCTTCCGGCTGCTGTTGATAACGCTGCAATTGCAGAGCCGTCGCTTCTTCGCCCAAGGTGCGCGGCAACCAGCTGTGTAACTGCGCGCCGCCCTGACGATTGCCACGCACATTGCGCTCGGCGGTCCAGGTACGGGCCAGCAACCAGCGTGACGTGCTCAGCGAGAACAGACCCCAGCGCGGATCTTCCAGTTCTTCGAGGAACTGCTCCGGCGCAGCCTTGCGTACGTCTTCATCTTCGATGCCGGCCTGTACCAGCGGACGCCAGTCTTCCAGCAATGCATCAAGCGCGACGCGCAAATCGTGAGTCGACTGACGCGGCGCGGCCTGGCCGAGGCTGCTGAGCAGGGCGCGCATTTCCGCGAGGTTCTCGACCCAGTCGAGCAACAGGCGCCAGTGGCCGTTGAAACGGTACTGTTCGGCCAGACGCTGGCTGCTGCCGAGCAAATGCCAGCTCAGCGCGGCGAAGGCGTCGTCGAGTTGGGTTTCCGGGGTCAGCTCCGGCGCCGGCAGGCTCAACGAGTAGCTGTTGGCGTCGTATAGACGGTAGCCGCGCTCAGCCTTGCTGATGTCACACGGCATCAACGCCAGGGTTTCAGCCAGTTCGGCGGCCAGTTCCAGCAGCGCGGCAGGCTCGCCTTCGCGCAGCTCCAGTTCCAGCTCGCAGATTTCTTCTTTCTGCTTGCCTACCACAACGTGACCGAGATCCAGCGCGGCTTCGATGACCACTTTGGTCTTGCCACGGCCCCAGGCGATTTCGGCGCGCTCGCGGACGAAGTCGGTGGTGAAGATCGGCTTCAGGGTTTTCTTGTCCAGCTCGGCCAGCGACTCGGGCCAGCATTCGCCGTCGAGTTTTTTCACGTCGAGCTTGGCTTTCGGCAACTTCCAGTCGTATTCATTGCGTTCGGACAGACCAGCAACGCTTTGGCCACGGGTCTTGAGGGTTTGAATGACTTCGTCACCGTCCTTGCGCAGGCGCAGGGCGACTTTGGCCTGGGCCAGATCGCGCTCAGGGGTGTCGAAGTACTGGTTCATCAACTCACGGCGTTCCCAGCCACTTTTGTTGCGTTTTTTCAGTAACGGGTGCTCGCGCAGCGCAGCGAGGGTTTCGCGGCTGACGCGGAGTTTGATTTCGGTTTCTTTCTGCATGGCCGGAAAATCCAGGATCGGGAGCGCAGCCGGGGAATATGTGGCTGCCAAGGCCGTGCAGTGTACAGGACTGATTCGTCCTACGCCCTGCGGCGGTTTATTCCTGACGCCGGATGGTTCTATGATGGACTTCAAATCGGGAGTTGGAGTCAGCGATGCCTTTGCCGTCCATGCAAGACCAGTTCGCTGCGCTGATCGCCGCGCCATCGGTCAGCTGTACCCAACCGAACCTCGACCAATCCAACCGCGCGGTGATCGATTTGCTCGCCGGCTGGCTGGGCGACCTGGGTTTCAATTGCGATATCCAGCAGGTCAGCCCCGGCAAATTCAATCTGCTCGCCAGTTTCGGCAGCGGCCCCGGCGGGCTGGTGCTGGCCGGACACAGCGACACGGTGCCGTACGACGATGCGTTGTGGCAGACCAATCCGCTGAAGCTGACTGAAGTCGATGGCCGTTGGGTCGGCTTGGGCAGTTGCGACATGAAGGGCTTCTTCGCGTTGATCATCGAAGCGGTGCAACCGCTGCTTGAGCAACCGTTCAAACAACCGCTGTTGATCCTCGCCACTTGCGATGAAGAAAGCTCGATGTCCGGTGCCCGCGCATTGGCCGAGGCCGGGCGTCCAATCGGCCGCGCAGCGGTGATCGGCGAGCCGACCGGGCTCAAACCGATCCGCATGCACAAAGGCATCATGATGGAGCGCATCGACATTCTCGGGCAGAGCGGCCATTCGTCGGATCCGCGCCTGGGCCACAGCGCCCTCGAAGCGATGCACGATGCGATCGGCGAACTGCGCGGCCTGCGCCTGCTGTGGCAGCGCGAATTCAACAATCCGCAGTTCAGCGTGCCGCAACCGACGATGAACTTCGGCTGCATCCATGGCGGCGATAATCCCAACCGTATCTGCGGCCAGTGTTCGCTGGAATTCGATCTGCGGCCATTGCCGGGCATGGACCCGAAAGTCCTGCGCGCAGAGATTCTGCGCAAACTCAACCCGGTCGCCGAACGCCACCAGGTGAAGATCGACTACAAACCTTTGTTTCCGGAAGTGCCGTCGTTCGAGCAGGCCGAAGACGCTGAACTGGTGCGCATCGCCGAAAAGCTCACCGGCCACAGCGCCGAAGCAGTAGCGTTTGGCACCGAAGCGCCTTATCTTCAGCGCCTTGGTTGCGAAACCATCGTGCTTGGCCCCGGTGACATTGCCTGTGCGCATCAGCCCGGCGAGTACCTTGAAATGTCACGTTTGCAGCCTACCGTGCATCTATTACGGCAACTGATTGAACATTACTGCCTGACTGCTGACGAACGATGATCCACCTCTGTGGGAGCGAGCCTGCTCGCTCCCACAGGAGGTATGTGTTTTATCCGATCAAACGCTGTAAATTGCCAGCATCCCAACCCGTATTCATGAGGAGAGCACGCGTGTCGCCAAGCCTGTTCCGACGATAACCATCAGCCCGCTGTGCGTTTTCCGTTTCGCCCCTTTTTCGGCTGCTATTTATTACAGGCCCAGGTTCATGCCCGAATACGTCAATTGGCTTCGTCACGCGTCTCCTTACATCAATGCCCACCGCGACTGCACCTTCGTCGTCATGCTGCCTGGCGACGGCGTGGAGCATCCGAATTTCGGCAACATCGTCCACGACATCGTCCTGCTGCACAGCCTCGGCGTGCGCCTGGTGCTGGTGCACGGTTCGCGCCCGCAGATTGAAACCCGCCTCGCCGCCCGTGGCCTGACCCCGCATTACCACCACGGCATGCGCATCACCGATGCCGCAACCCTGGAATGTGTGATCGATGCAGTCGGCCAATTGCGCATTGCCATCGAAGCGCGCCTGTCGATGGACATGGCTTCGTCGCCGATGCAGGGCTCGCGTCTGCGCGTGGCCAGCGGCAACCTCGTTACCGCGCGGCCGATCGGTGTGCTGGAAGGCGTCGACTATCACCACACCGGCGAAGTGCGCCGGGTCGACCGCAAGGGCATCAATCGCCTGCTCGACGAGCGTTCGATCGTGTTGCTGTCGCCTTTGGGCTACTCGCCGACCGGTGAAATCTTCAACCTCGCCTGCGAAGACGTCGCCACCCGCGCCGCTATCGACCTGGGCGCTGACAAGCTGCTGCTGTTCGGTGCTGATCTCGGTCTGATCGACGAGAACGGCAAACTGGTGCGTGAGTTGCGTCCACAGCAAGTGCCGGCGCATTTACAGCGTCTGGGCAGCAGCAACTATCAGGCAGAGCTTCTGGATGCCGCTGCCGAGGCTTGCCGTGGCGGCGTGGCGCGCAGCCATATCGTCAGTTACGCCGAAGACGGCGCGCTGCTGACCGAGCTGTTCACCCGTGACGGTGGCGGTACGCTGGTCGCGCAAGAGCAATTCGAACTGGTGCGTGAGGCGGCGATTGAAGACGTCGGCGGTTTGCTCGACTTGATCAGCCCGCTGGAAGAGCAGGGGATTCTGGTGCGTCGTTCGCGCGAAGTGCTGGAGCGTGAGATCGAGCAGTTCAGCGTGGTCGAGCGTGAAGGCATGATCATCGCCTGCGCGGCGCTGTATCAGATTGCCGATTCCGATGCCGGTGAGCTGGCGTGCCTGGCGGTGAACCCGGAGTACCGCCATGGCGGTCGCGGTGATGAACTGCTGGAGCGCATTGAAACCCGTGCGCGGGCGCAAGGTTTGAAGACGCTGTTCGTCCTCACCACACGCACCGCGCACTGGTTCCGTGAGCGTGGGTTCGAGCCAAGCAGCGTTGAACGCCTACCAGCGGCGCGGGCTTCGTTGTACAACTTCCAGCGCAATTCGAAAATCTTCGAAAAAACCCTTTAACCGAGTTGCTCCATTCGCGAGCAGGCTCGCTCCCACTCCTGTGGGAGCGAGCCTGCTCGCGAAGCTTTTATTGCGCCACAAACTTCGCGCTGACATACGGCGAATAATCCGGCAGCACCGTTTCAACCTTGCCCTGCTCCTTCAAAAACTTCGCCGTCTCGCCAATCGCTTTCGCCGTGCCGCCATCCAGCAGCGCCGTGGTTTGCTGCGCCTTGGCGTCCGGGAACGCCGACCCTGCGAGCAATTCCGGCACATCAGCGGCATTGGCACCGGTCAGTTTGGCGATTTTCTGTACCGGCACCGAGTCAGTCGTCCAGCTGTCTTTATGCGCCGCGTAATCGGCAAATGAATCCAGCGTAACCTTGGCGAACTTCGCGACAACGTCAGGATGCTTCTCGGCGAAGTCCTTGCGCGCGACCCAGACCTCGAAGGTCGGCGCGCCCCATTGGCCCACTTGCGCCGCATCGGTCAGGGTCTTGCCGGTCTTGCGAATTTCCCCAAGCGCCGGCGACCAGACAAACGCACCATCGATATCCCCACGTTTCCACGCGGCAGCGATTTCTGCAGGTTGCAGGTTCACCACTTTGACTTTCGAGGCGTCCAGGCCCCAGTGCTTGAGGGCGCCGAGCAAGCTGTAGTGTGAGGTGGAAACGAAAGGTGTGGCGATGGTTTTGCCGACCAGATCCTGCGGTGTGTTAATGCCGCTGCCATTGCGCACCACCAAGGCTTCGGCGGCATTGATCTGTGCCGAAACGATGAACGCCACAATCGGCAGATTGCGCGAAGCGGCAGCGGCCAACGGGCTGGAGCCAAGGTTGCCGATCTGCACATCACCGGAAGCAATGGCTGTCACAACTTCCGGGCCACTGTTGAAGCGGCGCCAGTCGATTTTCTCGCCGATGGTCTTCTCGTAGACGCCGTCGGCTTGGGGGACTTTGCTCGGGTCGATACCAGTTTGATAACCCACGGTGAGGTTGGCGGCATGGGCCGAAAAAGAAATCAGCGCTGACACACAAACTGTAACAAATTGACTAGATAGTGCGCGTTTGGCCATCATGGCGTCGCCTTTTCGATAGGGTTTGACGAATTGCGGTTGCGCCAAAGCTAATCGATATAAAAAAAGGCCAACAAATACCATTTAGGAATGAGCTTAGTCGCCGATACGCTGTTTCCCGGCGGAGGTGGCACGATACTGGCCATATTCCGAAATGGTATGAAAAAGAATGAATAAATTCTTTTTGGGTTTATTAGGAAATCTTTACTCTGCACGGACCAAATCACTGCGATTAGACCTTGGTCGTAGACACACAAGGTTACGATTGACTTGTCAGTCACGGTCTGGCGCTAATCGCGCATCTTAGGACCCAGGGCATCAGACCCAGGGCCAGGAACACAAGAATTAGAAACGAGAGGAGCTTTACATGAACAAGTCCACCTTGGCCCTGGCTGTGGCCGTAGGGGTTATGGCGCAGCAGGCAGGCGCCGCCGGTTTCATCGAAGACAGCAAAGCTACTTTGGGGCTGCGTAACTTCTACATCAACACTGATAACCGTGATGGCGATACCAAGGCTGCCGGCGCTCAGAACAAGCAAGAAGAATGGGGCCAAGGCTTCGATCTGCGCTTCATCTCCGGCTACACCCAAGGCACCGTAGGCTTCGGTATCGACGCTATCGGTCTGTTGGGCGTGCGTCTGGATTCGGGTGGCGGCACCAACGGCGCCTCGAAGACTTCCTACGGCGGCACTGTTTTCCCAAGCGAGTCCAACGGTAAAGCGGTTAATGACTTCTCCAGCCTGGGGCTGACGGCCAAAGCCAAGATCTCCCAGACTGAACTGAAGCTCGGCACTCTGCAGCCAAAACTGCCGGTTATCGTGACCAACGACGGTCGTCTGTTGCCGCAAACCTTCCAGGGTGGCCAGATCACTTCCAACGAGATCAAGGATCTGACGCTGGTTGCTGGTCAAATCGAGCACGCCAAGGGCCGTAACTCCAGCAACAACGAAGAGTTGTCGATTGCTGGCTCCAACGCTCACACCGCCGCCGGTCGTGACAGCAACAAGTTCATCTATGGTGGTGGTGACTACAAAATCACCAAAGACCTGACTGCCCAGTACTACTACGGCAACTTGCAGGATTACTACAAGCAGCACTTCCTCGGTCTGGTGCACAACTGGGCAATCGGCCCGGGTGTGTTGAAGTCTGACTTCCGTTACTTCAACAGCCGTGACGATGGCGCCAACGGTAACGACCCTGCCTATTACACCACCGGTGACTACGGCACTGGCATCACCAAAGGTAAAGTCGACAACAACCTGTACAGCGGCTTGTTCCTGTACACCGTTGAAGGTCACACCTTCGGTGGCGGTTATCAGGTCAGCAACGGCAACAGCGACTTCCCTTGGCTGAACCAGGGTGACGGCTCGTCGGCTTACATCACTACCGACATGCAGATTGCCAAATTCGCCCGCGCTGGCGAGCGTACCTGGCAAGCTCGCTACTCGTACGACTTCGCCAAAGTTGGCGTACCTGGCCTGACCGCCGGTGTGGTTTACCTGCGTGGCGATAACATCGACACCACCGGTAAAGTCGGCGACCGCCAAGTCAGCACCAACGCGACCGGCCGTTCCGAGTGGGAACGCGACCTGACCATCGGTTACGTCGTACCAGAAGGCCCGCTGAAAAACGTTGGCGTGATGTGGAAAAACGCCATGTGGCGCAACGACATCCCAGGTCAGCGCGACCAGGATGAAAACCGCCTGATCGTCAGCTACTCGATCCCGCTGCTGTAATAGCGCGCCTCGATTCGCTGATGTAAAAAAGCCCCGTCCGGCATCGCGCCGGACGGGGCTTTTGCGTTTTCGAGTCAGGCCCACCCCCGTAAGCCATCCCCGATTTCCCTCTTTACAGCAACTCAAGGCCTTCTCGAACCTTGCGACCGATATTCGTCGGGATGCCTGCCAGCGTCCAGTGAACAGATGTTTAATATTCATTTATGATCTAGATATCTCATTATTTATTCTTTTTCACGATGGCAAATCCCGGGCTACAGTTGATGTCTCGAACAACTCATCAGGAGCAGCACCATGAGCCTCAGACTCGGCGACATCGCCCCCGATTTCGAACAGGATTCCAGCGCCGGCAAGATTCGTTTCCACGAATGGCTGGGCGATAGCTGGGGCGTGCTGTTCTCCCACCCGGCGGACTTTACTCCGGTGTGCACCACTGAGCTGGGCTTCACCGCCAAGCTCAAGGATGAGTTCAGCAAGCGCGGCGTCAAAGCCATCGCGCTGTCGGTCGACCCGGTGGATTCGCACCACAAGTGGATCGAAGACATCAACGAAACCCAGAACACCATCGTCAACTTCCCGATCCTCGCCGATGCCGATCGCAAGGTTTCGGATCTGTATGACCTGATCCATCCGAACGCAAACGACACGCTGACCGTGCGTTCGCTGTTCGTGATCGATCCGAACAAGAAGATTCGTCTGACCATCACGTATCCGGCGAGCACCGGGCGTAATTTCCACGAGATTCTGCGGGTGATCGATTCGCTGCAGCTCACCGACAACTACAAGGTGGCTACGCCGGCCAACTGGCAGGACGGTGAAGAGGTGGTGATCGTGCCGTCGCTCAAGGATGAGGACGAGATCAAGCAGCGCTTTCCGAAGGGTTATCGCGCGGTGAAACCGTACCTGCGCCTGACGCCGCAGCCGAATAAGTGATCTCACCGGGCAGATCGTTCCCACGCTCCGCGTGGGAATGCCGCCCGTGACGCTCTGCGTCACAGTGGACGCGGAGCGTCCATGGATTCATTCCCACGCAGAGCGTGGGAACGATCAGTGGTTGCTACTAAGCAGGGGATTTCAGGCCGTTTCGACGGCCTTTTTTTTCGCCCGAAACAAAGCGAATCGCATATATCCAAAATGCATAACCAAATGAATAAATATGATTTATGGATATATAAATCAGCTGGTAAGGTCACTCCATCGAAGCGAGATTGCAGCCCGCGAATCGCCTGAAACGCTTAAGGAATTGTCTCAATGCTGGTCGTCTCACTCGGTGGCAGTCCCAGCCTGCGCTCCCGTTCCGGGGTGCTGCTGGAACGCTCGCAACGCTGGTTGCAGGCGCAAGGGGTGGAAGTGGTGAGTTATCAGGTGCGGGACTTCCCGGCCGAAGATTTGCTTCACGCCCGCTTCGACAGCCCGAAGGTGCTCGACCTGCTGCAACAGATCGAAAACGCCGACGGCCTGTTGATCGCCACGCCGGTGTACAAGGCTTCGTTTTCCGGCGCGTTGAAGACGTTGCTGGATCTGCTCCCGGAGCGTGCCCTGAACCACAAGATTGTTTTGCCAATGGCCACCGGCGGCAGCATCGCCCACATGCTGGTGGTCGATTACGCGCTCAAGCCTGTGTTGTCCGCGCTGAAAGCCCAGGAAATGCTCCAAGGGATTTTCGCCGAGGACAGCCAGATCGCTTACGGCGAAGGCAGTGCCGCAGCACAACTGGCACCGGCGCTGGAGCAGCGACTGCATGAAGCGCTGGATCAGTTTGTCGGCGCCATGGCCCGCCGGCCGAAACCGCTGGAACCGGGCCTGTTGAACGAACGTTTGTTGAGTGCTCGCTGGAGCATTTAAGCCACACCCGCATTTGATGTAACTCACCTTACTTCGCCGCTAACGGTCAAGCAGGTGCAGCCAAAACCCAACAGCAAAAAGGAGAGCGCTATGCGCACTGTATTTTTGCGTCGTGGTCTGGTCGCTCTGTTTGCTGCGGCTGTCACCTTCGGCGCCATCACTCAAGCTCAAGCCGAGACCCTTCGCATCGGTTATCAGAAATACGGCACGCTGGTGCTGCTCAAAGCCAAGGGCACTTTGGAAAAACGTCTGGCCGCTCAAGGCGTCGACGTGCAATGGACTGAGTTCCCCGGTGGCCCGCAACTGTTGGAAGGCCTGAACGTCGGCTCGATCGACTTCGGTGTCACCGGCGAAACCCCGCCCGTCTTCGCTCAGGCGGCCGGCGCCGATCTGCTTTACGTTGCCTACGAACCGCCAGCGCCGAACAGCGAAGCGATCCTTGTGCCGAAAGACTCGCCGATCAAATCGGTAGCTGATCTCAAGGGCAAGAAAGTCGCCCTGAACAAAGGTTCCAACGTGCACTACCTGCTGGTGCGCGCACTGGAAGACGCCGGCCTCAAATACACCGACATTCAAACCGTATTCCTACCGCCGGCCGATGCTCGCGCTGCGTTCGAACGTGGCAGCGTCGACGCCTGGGTCATCTGGGATCCGTATCAGGCTGCGGCCGAGAAACAACTGCAAGCGCACACCCTGCGTGACGGCAAAGGCATCGTCGACAACCACCAGTTCTACCTCGCGACCAAGCCTTACGCACAGAAAAATCCCGAGGTGATCAAGACCCTCGTGGAAGAAGTGCGCGCCGTTGGCGAGTGGTCCAAAGCCAACCCTGAAGACGTGACCCAACAGGTTGCGCCACTGCTCGGTCTGCCGGCGGACATCACCCTGACCTCGGTCAAGCGCCAGGGCTACGGCGCGCTGTTCCTGACCCCGGAAGTGGTCGCCGCGCAGCAGAAAATCGCGGACACGTTCTTCCAGCTCAAGCTGATTCCCAAGCCACTGAGCATCAAGGATGTGATCTGGACACCACCGGCCGCTGTGGCTAAAGCGCAGTAATTCGAATTCCTAAGGAGACCACTCCATGAGCCTCAATATCTTCTGGTTCCTGCCTACCCACGGCGACGGCCATTACCTTGGCACCGCCGAAGGCGCTCGCGCCGTCGACCACGGTTATCTGCAACAGGTCGCGCAAGCGGCGGATCGTCTGGGCTTTGGCGGTGTGCTGATCCCCACCGGCCGCTCTTGCGAAGACTCGTGGCTGGTGGCAGCGTCGCTGATCCCGGTGACCCAGCGTCTGAAGTTCCTCGTGGCTCTGCGCCCCGGGATCATTTCCCCGACGGTGGCGGCGCGACAGGCAGCCACGCTGGATCGTCTGTCCGGCGGGCGTGCGCTGTTCAATCTGGTCACTGGTGGTGACCCGGAAGAATTGGCCGGCGACGGTCTGTTCCTCAGCCACGAAGAACGCTATCAGGCTTCGGTGGAATTCACCCGCATCTGGCGTCGTGTGCTGGAAGGCGAAACCGTGGATTACGACGGTCAGCACATCAGCGTGAAAGGCGCGAAGTTGCTCTATCCGCCGATCCAGCAACCGCGTCCGCCGCTGTACTTTGGTGGCTCCTCGGAAGCGGCGCAGGATCTCGCTGCCGAACAGGTTGAAATGGTTCTGACGTGGGGCGAGCCGCCCGCAGCAGTGGCAGAGAAAATCGAACAGGTACGTGCCAAAGCCGCCAAGCTCGGACGCACCGTGCGCTTCGGCATTCGTCTGCATGTGATCGTTCGCGAAACCAATGCTGAAGCCTGGCAAGCGGCGGATCGGCTGATCTCGCATCTGGACGACGACACCATTGCTCGTGCCCAGGCTTCCCTGGCGCGATTTGATTCGGTCGGCCAGCAACGCATGGCCGCATTGCACGGCGGCAGTCGCGACAACCTCGAAGTCAGCCCTAACCTGTGGGCCGGCGTCGGTCTGGTGCGCGGCGGTGCCGGTACCGCGTTGGTTGGCGATGGCCCGACCGTGGCCGCACGCGTGAAGGAATACGCCGATCTGGGTATCGATACCTTCATCTTCTCCGGTTATCCACACCTCGAAGAGTCGTATCGCGTCGCCGAACTGCTGTTCCCGCACCTCGACATCGAGCGTCCGGAACTACCGAAAAGCGCCGGTTATGTCAGCCCGTTCGGCGAGATGGTCGCCAACGACATTCTTCCCAAAGCCGCGTCGCAGAGCTGAGGCGCGCCATGAAGAAAATCATCCACAGCCTCGCGCCCTGGGCGTTGCCGGTGTTGTTGCTGGCGGTGTGGCAGTTGTCGGTGTCGGCTGGTTGGTTGTCGACACGGATCCTGCCGGCACCGGTGGCGGTGATCGAAGCCGGCGTGAGTCTGGTGCGCAGCGGTGAAATCTGGACGCACCTGGCCATCAGCGGCTGGCGCGCGGCCCTCGGTTTCACCATCGGCGGCAGCATCGGTCTTGCCTTGGGTTTCATCACCGGTCTGTCGAAGTGGGGCGAACGCCTGCTCGACAGTTCGGTGCAGATGATCCGCAACGTGCCGCACCTGGCACTGATTCCGCTGGTGATCCTCTGGTTCGGCATCGACGAGTCGGCGAAGATTTTTCTGGTGGCGCTGGGCACGTTGTTCCCGATTTACCTGAATACCTATCACGGCATCCGCAACGTCGATCCGGCGCTGGTGGAGATGGCGCACAGTTATGGCCTGAGCGGTTTCAGCCTGTTCTGGCAGGTGATTCTGCCGGGTGCGCTGCCTTCGATTCTGGTCGGCGTGCGCTTCGCCCTGGGCTTTATGTGGCTGACGCTGATCGTCGCCGAAACCATTTCGGCCAGCTCGGGCATCGGCTACTTGGCAATGAATGCCCGGGAGTTTTTGCAGACCGACGTGGTGGTGCTGGCGATCCTGCTTTACGCGGTGCTCGGCAAACTCGCTGACCTTGCGGCCCGAGGACTTGAGCGTGTGTGGTTGCGCTGGCACCCGGCGTATCAGGTTGCCAAAGGAGGTGCGGCATGACCGCTCAACAACCTCCACGCCTGCTGCGCGGGATTCCGCTGGCGGTGCGCAACCTGCAGAAAACCTTCGGCGCGCGGAACGTGTTGCGTGACATCGATCTGCATATTCCGGCTGGGCAGTTTGTCGCCGTGGTCGGGCGCAGTGGCTGTGGCAAAAGTACCTTGCTGCGTTTGCTCGCTGGGCTTGATCAGCCGACTGGCGGCGACTTGCTGGCCGGTTCTGCGCCGCTCAGCGATGCGCGGGAAGACACCCGATTGATGTTCCAGGAAGCACGTCTGCTGCCGTGGAAAAAGATCATCGACAACGTTGGTCTCGGTCTTAAAGGCAACTGGCGCCCGCAAGCGTTAGAGGCGCTGGAAGCGGTGGGTCTGGCGGATCGTGCCAATGAGTGGCCGGCAGCGTTATCTGGCGGACAGAAGCAGCGCGTTGCACTGGCGCGGGCGCTGATCCATCAACCGCGTCTGCTGCTGCTCGACGAACCGCTCGGCGCACTGGACGCACTGACCCGCATTGAAATGCAGCAACTGATCGAGCGTCTCTGGCAGCAACACGGCTTCACCGTGCTGCTGGTGACCCACGACGTCAGTGAAGCGGTGGCGATTGCCGACCGGGTGATTCTGATCGAGGACGGCGAAGTGGGCCTCGATCTGCATGTCGAACTGCCGCGGCCGCGAGTGCGTGGTTCGCACCGACTGGCGGCGCTGGAAACCGAAGTGCTTAACCGTGTTCTCTCCCTGCCCGGCGAACCGCCGGCGCCGGAACCTGTTTCACCACTGCCTACGCAACTGCGTTGGGCTCAATAACTCAAGCAAACGACAGGAATCATTGCCATGACTATCAAAGCCATCAACGTCCGTAACCAGTTCAAAGGCTCGATCAAGGAAATCGTCCTCGGTGACGTGCTGTCGGAAATCGACGTGCAGACCGCTTCCGGCATCGTCACTTCGGTGATTACCACCCGCTCGGTCAAAGAGCTGGAGCTGGTGGTCGGTAGCGAAGTGATCGCCTTTGTGAAATCCACCGAGGTGTCGATCGCCAAGCTGTAAGTCGGTGAGTAAAAAACAACCCCGGAGAGCGTGAGCCCTTCGGGGGTTTTTTGTGCCTGGCGATCGTTCCCATGCTCCGCGTGGGAATGCCTCTTGGGACGCTCCGCGTCCAGTGACGCGGAGCGTCACGGGCTGCATTCCCACGCAGAGCGTGGGAACGATCATGGCTCAGCGCTTGGGAAGATACGGTGGCAGATACAGGCCGATATAAGCATCAAACACGCGCATCCCTTCCTCGGCCATGCGCGGCGTGATCTGCCCGTGCTGCTGCACCGAACGCGCATAAACCCGGTCACCCAACTCCATCGCTAAAGCAAACACATCGACATCTTCCGGCAGCCTCGGCAATTCGAAGTGATGATCGAACAGCTTGTGCATCAGGTCGCCCAGTTCGATGTCGTGCTGACGGTCAGCCTGGGTGACTTCGGTCAGGCCGTGCTGCGCGAGGATCAACTGCCGTGCGGCGGCGTCTTCGTCGTAGATCTCCAGCATCCGCTGCTCGACCAACCGCGACAGATCACGCCAGTCACGCAAAGCTTCGTGATCGATCGGCGCTTGCAGGCAGGCGCGAAACGCGGCGTGGACATCTGCCGTCAGCGCTTCGAGCAATGCCGGGACGCTGGCGAAGAAGTGGTACACGGAGGAGGGCGGAATCTGCGCGCGCTCGGCGACGCTGTAGATCGACAGACTCGCCACACCCTCGGCGGCCAGCAGCGTGCGCGCGGCGTCGAGTATCGAATCGATGCGCGCCTGGCTGCGGGCACGGGGTTTGCGGACGGGGGCGGGTCGCGTCATGGAAGTCTCCTGCGGGGCAGCGGGCATTGTACGAGCCGGCTTGTGTGTTGTCTTGTCGACCGCTTTCGTCGGAACGCCGCCCGGAGCAAGCTCGCTCCCACAGGGGAGCTTTGTATACACAGCATTCATGTTCACTGGAGATCAACTGTGGGAGCGAGCCTGCTCGCGAACCGCCGCAGGCGGCCATAAAAAAACGCCGTTGACTGAATCAGCCAACGGCGTTTTTCCTGAAGCTACAACCGCTTAAACGGTATGCAGATACCAGTTGTACTCAAGGTCAGAGATGGAGTGTTCGAACTCCTCCAGCTCGCTTTCCTTGCAGGCGACGAAGATATCGATGTATTTCGGATCGATGTACTTGGCCATCACCTCGCTGTCGTCCAGCTCACGCAGGGCATCGCGCAAGTTGTTCGGCAGGCTTTGTTCGTTCTGCTCGTAGCTGTTGCCTTCGACAGGCGCGCCCGGTTCGATCTTGTTGGTCAGACCGTGATGCACACCGGCCAATACAGAAGCCATTAACAGGTACGGGTTGGCGTCGGCACCGGCGACGCGGTGCTCGATACGTACGGCATCGGACGAGCCGGTCGGTACGCGAATCGCCACGGTGCGGTTGTCCAGACCCCAGCACGGCGAGTTCGGCACGTAGAACTGTGCGCCGAAACGACGGTAGGAGTTGACGTTCGGGCAGAGGAACGCCATCTGCGCCGGCAGGGTCTCGAGCACACCGCCGATCGCGTGACGCAGCGCGGCGTTCTGCTCGGGATCCTCGCTGGCAAAAATGTTTTTGCCTTCTTTATCCAGAATCGAGATGTGTACGTGCAGACCATTACCTGCCTGGCCCGGGTACGGCTTGGCCATGAAGGTGGTGTCCATTTCATGGTCGTAGGCGATGTTCTTGATCAGGCGCTTGAGCAGTACCGCGTAGTCGCAGGCCTTGATCGGGTCGGCTACGTGGTGCAGGTTCACTTCGAACTGCGCCGGGGCACTTTCCTTGACGATGGCGTCGGCCGGAATGCCTTGCTCTTTGGCGCCTTCCAGAATGTCCTGGAGGCAGTCGACGTATTCGTCGAGGTCGTCGATCAGGTAGACCTGGGTCGAGTGCGGGCGTTTGCCGGAGATCGGCGAGCGTGGCGGCTGAGGACGGCCGTTCACGTTTTCCTGGTCGATCAGGTAGAACTCGAGTTCAAATGCGGCGCAAATGGTCAGGCCCAGTTCGTCAAACTTTGCAACAACTTGACGGAGCACTTCGCGCGGATCGGCGAAGAACGGGTCGCCTTCGAGTTCGTGCATGGTCATCAACAGTTGCGCGGTCGGGCGCTTTTGCCATGGCTCGTTGCACAGGGTATCGGGGATTGGATAGCAGATGCGATCGGCGTCGCCGATGTCCAGGCCCAGGCCGGTGCTTTCCACCGTCGAACCGTTGATATCCAGAGCAAATAGAGAGGCCGGCAGGTTGATGCCTTTCTCGTAAACCTTGTGGAGGCTGGTGCGTTCAATGCGCTTGCCGCGCACCACACCATTCATATCCGCAATCAGAAGGTCAACGTACAGAACCTCAGGATGTTCCTTAAGGAACGCGTTCGCTTCGTTAAGCTGAACGGCACGCGGGGGTACCGACATGATGCAACACCTTTGTTGTTAAAAATATCAATCATTGATCTTTTCTGGTTTCAGTCAACCCGAACGGCCTGCCGAAGTCAAGCGAGGCCTTTTTTGCCCTAAAAAAGCGCTGCAAGGGCATTTATGGGGCACTTTTGGGCGGTTTTTAGTCCTTGTGGCGCTTGGCACCCGCGGGCTTGAGCAGGCCGTGTTGTATTTTTTACGGGGGTGTTGTGTAAAAAAATGAACAAGGCTAAGCTCCGATCAAACCCATAACAGCAATAATACCGGGGTGCTTCATGTCTCGCCTGCCGTTAATCGGCATCACCGACTGCTCGCAACAGTCCGGTCTGCATGCTCATCACATCAGTGGCGACCAATCCGTCGGTAGCGCAGCCAGCATGGTTCGCCCGTTAGCGACGATGTTCCCGTCCATGGCCGTTCAAGTGCCAGCGTCCGATATTCTGGACGTATGGGAAAGCATCCTGTTTATGGCGTCTCCTTTCAATATAGATCGCTTTCACTTCCAAAGCCTGTGCGGCTTCCCCAGCCGTGCTCGTGATTCTGCACGCCTTGAGTGTGCACAGGAAATGCAACGCCAGCGTAAAGGGCAGGTAAGCTCCTCTTTCATTGTCTATGCGCGGTGCCAGGCGTAAGCCGGCACTGCGCGAGCAAGCCCCCCTTTAACGCGACGCTCAAAGCGTCAAACTTTGCCTGACATCCTGTCAGGAGACTCAGCCCAGAGGCATTTATGAGTAACAACCTCGACCAGCTCACCGATTGGTTGAAAGACCACAAGATCACAGAAGTCGAATGCATGATCGCCGACTTGACCGGTATCACCCGGGGCAAGATCTCGCCGACCAACAAGTTCATCGCCGAAAAAGGCATGCGCCTGCCCGAGAGCGTGCTGTTGCAGACAGTGACCGGCGACTACGTCGAAGACGACATCTATTACGAACTGCTCGACCCGGCCGACATCGACATGATCTGCCGTCCCGACCAGAACGCCGTGTACCTGGTGCCGTGGGCCATCGAGCCAACTGCTCAAGTGATCCACGACACCTACGACAAGCAAGGCAACCCGATCGAGCTGTCGCCGCGCAACGTCCTCAAGAAAGTTCTGAAGCTCTATGCCGACAAGGGCTGGCAGCCGATCGTCGCGCCGGAAATGGAGTTCTACCTGACCAAGCGCAGCGACGACCCTGATTATCCGTTGCAGCCGCCGATTGGCCGTTCGGGCCGTCCGGAAATCGGTCGTCAGTCGTTCTCCATTGAAGCGGCGAACGAATTCGATCCGCTGTTCGAAGACGTCTACGACTGGTGCGAACTGCAGGAGCTGGACCTCGACACGCTGATCCACGAAGACGGCACGGCGCAGATGGAAATCAACTTCCGTCACGGCGATGCCCTGTCCCTGGCCGACCAGATCCTGGTGTTCAAGCGCACCATGCGCGAAGCCGCGCTCAAGCACGACGTGGCCGCCACCTTTATGGCCAAGCCGATGACCGGCGAGCCGGGCAGTGCGATGCACTTGCACCAGAGCATCATTGACATCGAGACCGGCAAAAACGTCTTCTCTAATGAAGACGGGACCATGAGCCAGTTGTTCCTGCACCACATCGGCGGTTTGCAGAAATTGATCCCGGAATTGCTGCCGCTGTTCGCGCCGAACGTCAACTCGTTCCGCCGCTTTCTGCCGGATACCTCGGCACCGGTGAACGTGGAGTGGGGCGAAGAGAACCGCACCGTTGGCCTGCGCGTACCGGATGCCGGCCCGCAGAACCGCCGTGTGGAAAACCGCTTGCCGGGCGCGGACGCCAACCCGTACCTGGCGATTGCCGCGAGCCTGCTCTGCGGCTACATCGGCATGGTCGAAGGCCTCAACCCGAGCGCGCCGGTGGTGGGCCGTGGTTATGAGCGCCGCAACCTGCGCCTGCCACTGACCATCGAAGACGCACTGGAACGTATGGAAAACAGCGCGACCATCGAGAAGTACCTGGGCAAAACCTTCATCACTGGCTACGTCGCGGTAAAACGGGCCGAGCATGAAAACTTCAAGCGCGTGATCAGTTCCTGGGAGCGTGAGTACCTGCTCTTCGCCGTCTGATACGCCAGGCGCGGCTGGCAGCAGCCGCGCCTTCACCGATAACAAGGAGAATTGGCATGACCAGCAACAACCCGCAAACCCGCGAGTGGCAAGCACTCAGCAATGATCACCACCTGGCCCCGTTCAGCGACTTCAAGCAGCTGAAAGAGAAAGGCCCGCGGATCATCACCAACGCCAAGGGCGTTTACCTGTGGGACAGCGAAGGCAACAAGATTCTCGACGGCATGGCCGGTCTGTGGTGTGTGGCCATCGGTTATGGTCGCGATGAGCTGGCCGACGCGGCCGCCAAACAGATGCGCGAACTGCCGTACTACAACCTGTTCTTCCAGACCGCGCACCCGCCAGCGCTGGAACTGGCCAAGGCAATCGCCGACGTGGCGCCGGAAGGCATGAACCATGTGTTCTTCACCGGTTCCGGCTCCGAAGGCAACGACACCATGCTGCGCATGGTCCGCCACTACTGGGCGATCAAAGGCCAGCCAAACAAGAAAGTCATCATCAGCCGCAAGAACGGTTATCACGGTTCGACCGTGGCCGGCGCGAGTCTCGGTGGCATGACTTATATGCACGAACAAGGCGATTTGCCGATCCCGGGCATCGTCCATATCGCGCAGCCTTACTGGTTCGCTGAAGGGGGCGACATGTCCCCGGAAGAGTTCGGTATCTGGGCGGCCAACCAGCTGGAAGAGAAGATTCTCGAAGTCGGCGTCGACAACGTCGGTGCCTTTATTGCCGAGCCGATCCAGGGCGCCGGCGGCGTGATCATTCCGCCAGACAGCTACTGGCCGCGCATCAAGGAAATCCTCGCCAAGTACGACATCCTGTTCGTGGCAGACGAAGTGATTTGCGGTTTCGGCCGTACCGGTGAGTGGTTCGGTAGCGATTTCTACGACCTTGCGCCCGACATGATGACCATCGCCAAAGGCCTGACCTCCGGTTATATCCCGATGGGCGGCCTGATTGTCCGTGACTCCGTTGTTGCGGTGCTCAACGAAGGTGGCGATTTCAACCACGGCTTCACCTACTCCGGTCACCCGGTGGCAGCAGCAGTGGGCCTGGAAAACATCCGCATCCTGCGCGACGAAAAAATTATCGAGAACGCGCACAACGAAACGGCACCGTATTTGCAGAAACGTCTGCGGGAACTGAACGATCACCCGTTGGTGGGTGAAGTTCGCGGAGTCGGTCTGTTGGGCGCGATCGAGCTGGTGCAGGACAAGGCCACGCGCAAGCGTTATGAAGGCAAGGGCGTCGGCATGATCTGCCGCCAGTTCTGCTTCGACAACGGCCTGATCATGCGCGCTGTGGGCGACACCATGATCATCGCGCCGCCGCTGGTGATCAGCAAAGCCGAGATCGATGAGCTGGTTACAAAGGCACGCAAGTGTCTGGACCTGACCCTCAGTGCGTTGCAGGGCTAAGTGCTAGGCTTTGAGCGGGGGAGCCGTGGCGCTCGCGCTCAAAGCTGTCAGAAAGGCTGGTCTTTTCTTGAAAGACCGCCTCGGATCTTGCCAGACTAGCCGCGGTTCCAGTTGTCCGGGTTCGGCCGCTGAACAAAGTGGTTCAAAAAAGAAAAATTTGGAGCATTAACGCATGAAGGCATTAGGCAAAAAGCTCGCTGGCAAGACTCTGCTCGCCATGTCCCTGATGGGAGTCATGGCGGCTGCGGCTCAGGCGGACGACAAGGTGTTGCACGTCTACAACTGGTCCGACTACATCGCCCCGGACACTGTGGCCAACTTCGAAAAAGCCACCGGGATCAAAGTCGTCTATGACGTCTTCGACAGCAACGAAACCCTGGAAGCCAAGCTGCTGGCCGGCAAGTCCGGTTACGACATTGTGGTGCCTTCCAATAACTTCCTCGCCAAGCAGATCAAGGCCGGTGTTTACCAGGAGCTGGACAAGTCCAAGCTGCCAAACTGGAAGAACCTCGACGAAGACCTGCTCAAGGCTGTTGGCGATGCCAGCGACCAAGGCAACAAGCACGCGTTCCCGTACATGTGGGGCTCGATCGGCATCGGCTACAACCCGGCCAAGGTCAAGGCAGCGCTGGGCATCGACAAAATCGATTCCTGGGACGTGGTGTTCAAGCCTGAAAACATCGAGAAGCTCAAAAGCTGCGGCGTAAGCTTCCTCGACGCACCGACCGAAATGATTCCGGCGGCGTTGCACTATCTGGGCAAGCCGACCAACAGCAAGGACAAGGCTGACCTGAAAGCCGCCGAAGACTTGTTCCTGAAGATTCGTCCTTCGGTTGCCTACTTCCATTCCTCCAAGTACATCTCCGACCTGGCCAACGGCAACATCTGCGTCGCCGTCGGTTACTCGGGTGACCTGGAACAATCCAAGACCCGCGCCCAGGAAGCCGGAGACAAGGTCAAGCTGGCCTACACCATTCCAAAAGAAGGTGCTGGCACGTTCTACGACATGGTCGCCATTCCCAAGGATGCCGAAAACGTCGAAGCCGCCTACAAGTTCATGAACTACCTGCTTGAGCCACAAGTGATGGCCGGCATCACCAACGCCGTGCGTTTCCCGAACGGCAACAAAGCTGCCACGCCACTGGTGGACAAGGACATCACCAGCGATCCGAGCATCTACCCGTCGGCTGAAGTGAAGAAACAGCTCTACGCGATCAGCGATCTGGACGCAGCGACCCTGCGCCTGATCACTCGCAGCTGGACCAAGATCAAATCCGGTAAATAAGCCGGTTTGACGCAACAACCGCTGGCCGTCGTCCCCGCGAGGGCGGCCAGCGGATTAATTAAATGACAGGAAGTTTTGCAGGAACGGTTTTTCGAGGGTAAGTTGCGCGCCGGTTTTGTTGCCGGGCAGCCATGGCTGTCATGCAGCGCGGGGCAACTTGGGCCCAACTAATTTAGAGGACCTCCACTTGCCTATTTTTTCTTCTTTGCGCAAAGCCCTGCTGGCCACTGCCGGCCTGACGATCGCTGTCGGAGCCCAGGCCGCCGGTACGGTGCATATTTATAACTGGTCCGATTACATCGGCGAGACCACGCTGGCCGATTTCCAGAAAGAAACCGGGATCAAACCGGTCTACGACGTCTTCGATTCCAACGAAACCCTGGAAGGCAAGCTACTGGCCGGGCGTACCGGTTACGACGTGGTCGTGCCGTCGAACCACTTCCTCGGCAAGCAGATCAAGGCGGGGGCGTTCCAGAAGCTTGACCGTGCGCAACTGCCGAACTACGCCAATCTCGACCCGGCGCTGCTTAAGCGTCTGGAGCAGAACGATCCGGGTAACCTGTACGCCGTGCCGTACCTGTGGGGCACCAACGGCATTGGTTACAACGTCGATAAAGTGAAGGCTGTACTGGGTGTCGACAAGATCGATTCGTGGGGCGTTTTGTTCGAGCCTGAGAACATCAAGAAGCTGCAAAGCTGCGGCGTGGCATTCCTCGATTCGGCGGATGAAATGATGCCGACCGTGCTCAACTATCTGGGCCTGAATGCCAACAGCACCAATCCGAAGGACTACGAAAAAGCCACCGACAAATTGCTCGCGGTGCGTCCTTACGTGACCTACTTCCACTCGTCGAAATACATCGGTGATCTGGCCAACGGCGACATCTGTGTGGCCATCGGTTTCTCCGGCGATATCTTCCAGGCGAAGAACCGCGCAGCCGAAGCCAAGAAGGGCGTGAACATCGCCTACACGGTGCCGAAAGAGGGTGGCGCATTGTGGTTCGACATGCTGGCAATCCCCAAGGACTCGTCGAACGTGAAGCAGGCCCATGCCTTCATCAACTATCTGCTGAAACCTGAGGTGATCGCTCAGGTCAGTGATTACGTCGGTTACGCCAACCCCAACCCGGGTTCGGACAAGTTGATGGAGCAATCCATCCGCACCGATGCGTCGGTGTATCCACCGCAGGCCGTTATCGACAAGGCCTACGTATCGACCGAGTTGCCACCGAACATTCAGCGTCTGATGACCCGCAGCTGGACCAAGGTCAAGTCGGGGATGTAAGGCACACACTATCCTGGGTTCGCCTTGCGGGGCGAACTGCATTGTTTTTTTCTGGGAGTTTCGTAAATGGCAGTTGCCTCCGGCGCCTATAAGAAAGCCCTCGAGGGCGACCAGACACCGAAACAGGTGTTGGTCAAAATCGACCGGGTCACGAAGAAGTTCGACGAGACGATTGCCGTGGACGATGTGTCCCTGGAAATCAAGAAGGGCGAGATCTTCGCCTTGCTCGGCGGTTCGGGATCGGGCAAATCCACTCTGCTGCGGATGCTGGCAGGGTTCGAACGGCCCACGGAGGGGCGGATTTTCCTCGACGGCGTCGACATCACCGACATGCCACCGTACGAACGTCCGATCAACATGATGTTCCAGTCGTACGCCTTGTTCCCGCACATGACCGTGGCGCAGAACATCGCCTTCGGCCTGCAGCAGGACAAGATTCACAAGACCGAGGTCGACGACCGTGTAGCCGAGATGCTCAAGCTGGTGCAGATGAGCCAGTACGCCAAGCGCAAGCCGCATCAATTGTCGGGCGGTCAGCGTCAGCGTGTGGCGCTGGCACGTTCGCTGGCCAAGCGACCGAAGTTGCTGCTGCTCGATGAGCCGATGGGCGCACTGGACAAGAAACTGCGTTCGCAGATGCAGCTGGAACTGGTGGAAATCATCGAGCGCGTCGGCGTGACTTGCGTGATGGTGACCCACGACCAGGAAGAGGCCATGACCATGGCCGAGCGCATCGCGATCATGCACCTGGGCTGGATCGCCCAGATCGGCAGCCCGATCGACATCTACGAAACCCCGACCAGCCGTCTGGTCTGCGAATTCATCGGTAACGTCAACATCTTCGAAGGTGAAGTGATCGACGACGCCGAAGGCCACGCGACCATCACCTGTAAGGATCTCGATCGGCAGATCTACGTTGGCCATGGCATCAGCACCTCGGTGCAAGACAAGTCCGTGACCTACGCGATCCGTCCGGAGAAGCTGCTGGTCACCGCCGACCAGCCGACCTGCGAGTACAACTGGTCCAGCGGCAAGGTGCACGACATCGCCTACCTCGGCGGGCACTCGGTGTTCTACGTCGAATTGCCGAGCGGCAAACTGGTGCAGTCGTTCGTCGCCAACGCCGAACGTCGCGGCGCGCGTCCGACCTGGGGCGATCAGGTCTACGTGTGGTGGGAAGACGACAGCGGCGTGGTACTCCGCTCATGAACATGCGCAAATTCAAACGCCGCATCAACCGAATAATCCCCAATGGCCGGCAACTGGTCATCGGGGTTCCGTTCATCTGGCTTTTTCTGTTCTTCATGCTGCCGTTCTTCATCGTCCTGAAGATCAGTTTCGCCGAAGCCGACGTGGCCATTCCGCCGTACACCGAGATTTACACCTACGCCGAGCAGAAGCTGCAACTGCTGCTGAACCTGGGCAACTACGCGATGCTGGCGGGCGACGAGTTGTACATCGCCGCTTACCTCGGCTCGTTGAAGATGGCGTTCATCAGCACCGTCCTCTGTCTGCTGATCGGCTACCCGATGGCCTACGCCATCGCCACCGCCCGTAAAGAGCTGCAAACGGTGTTGGTATTGCTGATCATGATGCCGACCTGGACCGCAATCCTGATCCGCGTTTACGCGTGGATGGGCATCCTCAGTAACAACGGTCTGCTCAACGGTTTCCTGATGAGCATGGGCTTGATCGACGAGCCGCTGCAGATCCTCAACACCAACCTCGCGGTGTACATCGGCGTCGTTTATTCGTACCTGCCGTTCATGATCCTGCCGCTGTACGCCAATCTGGTGAAGCACGACAACAGTCTGCTCGAAGCGGCTTCGGACCTCGGCTCGAGTACTTTCAACAGCTTCTGGAAGATCACTATTCCGCTGTCCAAGAACGGCATCATTGCCGGCTGCATGCTGGTGTTTATCCCCGTGGTCGGTGAGTTCGTGATCCCGGAACTGCTTGGCGGTCCGGAAACCCTGATGATCGGCAAGGTGCTGTGGCAAGAGTTCTTCAACAACCGTGACTGGCCGGTGGCCTCTGCGCTGGCGGTGGTGATGCTGGCGATCCTGATCGTGCCGATCCTGCTGTTCAACCGCAGCCAGGCCAAAGAAATGGAGGGCAGGGCATGAAGCGCTTCAGTTTCTCCAAGCTGATGCTGGTGCTCGGCTTGCTGTTCATCTACCTGCCGATGCTGATCCTGGTGATCTACTCGTTCAACGCCTCCAAGCTGGTGACGGTGTGGGGCGGCTGGTCGATCAAGTGGTACGTCGGCCTGCTCGACAATACGCAACTGATGGGCTCGGTGCTGCGCTCGCTGGAAATCGCCTGCTACACCGCGGTCGCCGCGGTGGCGCTGGGTACGCTGGCAGCGTTCGTGCTGACCCGTATCACCCGCTTCAAGGGCCGCACGCTGTTCGGCGGTCTGGTCACAGCGCCGTTGGTGATGCCGGAAGTGATCACCGGTCTGTCGCTGTTGCTGCTGTTCGTGGCCATGGCGCAGATGATCGGCTGGCCGCAGGAACGTGGCATCGTCACCATCTGGATCGCTCACACCACGTTCTGTGCGGCGTATGTGGCGGTGGTGGTGTCGGCGCGTCTGCGTGAGCTGGACCTGTCGATCGAGGAAGCGGCGATGGACCTGGGTGCCAAGCCGTGGAAGGTGTTCTTCCTGATCACCATCCCGATGATCGCGCCATCGCTGGCGGCGGGCGGCATGATGTCGTTCGCGCTGTCGCTGGATGACCTGGTACTGGCGAGCTTCGTCTCGGGTCCTGGTTCGACGACCTTGCCGATGGAAGTGTTCTCGGCAGTGCGTCTGGGTGTGAAGCCTGAGATCAACGCCGTGGCGAGCCTGATTTTGCTCGCGGTATCGATCGTGACCTTCATGGTCTGGTTCTTCAGCCGCCGTGCCGAAGAAGCGCGCAAGAAAGCCATCCAGCAAGCCATCGAAGAAAGCGCAGCCGATTCGTGGAAGCAGCCGGACGTGCGTCGCGCCCCGGCGCCGGAAGCGGCGTAAGCAATATCGGGTTGGCCTCAACCTAGAGGCCAACCCAAATTCAAATGTAGGAGTGAGCGTGCTCGCGATAGCGGTGTATCGGCCAGGAAGTTTTCAGCTGACACACCGCTATCGCGAGCAGGCTCACTCCTACAATGGGATTTATGCCGTCCAGGGAGATTGGCGGATGACTTCAACAAAGTTCATCGGCTTGAACCCCGGCTGCTGATCCTTCAGGACATCAGTCTTCACATTGCCAAACGTCGTCTGCGGACGATGCCGCAAGCCATCGGCAAACGCGCAGATGATGCACTCCTTGAAACCGTCCCCACGCGGGTGCGTATGCACCACCGCTTCGCGCTGCACAGTGCTGAACGCTGCGTAATCCATCCCCAGTACATCCATTTCCACACCAGCGGTGACCAGCGCTACGGTCGGGCGCAGATGCTTCGGCACGCCCGGCGTGGTGTGCAGGGCAATCGACAGCCAGACCTGCTCGATGTCGTCATCGCTCAACCCGTACGGTTTGAGAAACGCCGCCGCTGCGTTGGCACCGTCCACTTCGAAGCGCTCATCATCACTGCGGTGACCTTCGACCAGACCGAGGTCATGGAACATTGCGCCGACGTACAGCAGCTCCGGGTTATAAGCCAGTTGCTGGCGCTCGCCGCTCAACGCGCCGAACAGAAATACCCGGCGCGAGTGGTGGTAGAGCAGGTCGGATTCGATGTCGCGGATGTATTCGGTGGTGGCCCGGGCGAGGGCGCTGTCAGGGATTTTGATGCCGGCGATGGTTGTGGTCATGGCAAGTTTCCTCACTGAAACGCCGTTGTGGCGCTGATGGGGAAAGTCTGTTCCCGGCGCTGGAAGCGGACAATCGATGCATGGCTGCGATCCTTGCCAATCCACCTGCAAATCGTGCCAACTCGGCTCAGAGACCCAAAGGAGCTTCACCTCCATGAGCAAAACCGTCGCCATTGTGGTGTTCGCAGGCGTGCAGTCGCTGGACGTCAGCGGCCCGATGGATGTGTTCGCCGAGGCCAATCGCTTCCTGGCGCCCGAGAATCACTATCGGCTCGAAGTAATCGGCGTCGAGCAAGGGCCGATGGCCTGTTCCAACGGTTTGACCCTGAATGCCCATCGGCATTTCAGTGAAGCACTCGACGCCTACGATCTGCTGCTGGTCGCCGGTGGGCCGCAATTACCCTTCATGGATTTCGGCGCGACGTTCGACGGTTGGCTGCGTGAGGCCTGTGCACGGGCGCAGCGCTTCGGTTCGATCTGCAACGGCGCGTTCATGCTGGCCCGGGCCGGTTTGCTGGACGGGCGCACCGTCACCACGCACTGGAACGACGCCGTCGCGTTGGCGCAGTTGTGTCCGACGACGCAGGTCGAAGCGGATCGCTTGTATGTCGAGGACGGCACGCTCTACACCTCGGCCGGGGTCACGGCGGGGATTGATCTGTCGCTGTACCTGCTGGCGCGGGATCATGGCGCTGAAGTGGCGCTGAGCGTGGCCAAGCGTCTGGTGGTGTTCACCCAGCGTTCCGGTGGGCAATCGCAGTTCAGCCCGTTCCTCACACCGCACGCGGAGCCGACCTCGGCGGTGGCGCTGGTGCAGTTGTATGTTCTGGCCAATCTCACGGGCGATCTGACGATTGCCGATCTGGCCAATGCGGCGAGCATGAGTGCGCGCAATTTCTCGCGGGTGTTTGCCCGGGAAGCCAAGGTCACCCCGGCGGAGTTTGTCGAACGGGCGCGAGTGGATGCGGCGCGGGTGATGCTGGAAAGCACGGCGGCACCGTTGAAGACTGTGGCGTATCAGTGCGGGTTTCGCGATGCGCAGCACATGCGCAGTGTGTTCAATCGCCGGCTGGGGGTTACGCCGCAGCAGTTTCGGCTGAATTTTGCGGTGATGGTTTGACCCTCACCCTCACCCTCACCCCAGCCCTCCCGAAACGTCGGACCGCCCATAGGGAGAGGGGGCCGACCGCAGTGTCTGGCGTGATACATCGACCTGAAAGACCTTAGCGATTATGGATTCGGCAAAGCAGTGTCAGGTCGCTGTAAGCCTTGAGCATCCCCCAATCAGTCCCCTCTACCTCTGGGCGGTCCGACGTTTCGGGAGGGCTAGGGTGAGGGGCTTTTAAGGTGCCCGCATCGGCAACAGCTTCAACGTACTGCGCGTATTCGCCGTCACCTCTTCGGCATTGAAATGCGCCTGCACATAAATCCCGTCGACATACGCCTCAGCCTGATCGTCATAGTGGCTGTCGAACGGCACACCGCTCTGCCCGACCGGGTTGATCGTCAGGCCGTGTGCAGGATCGGCAAAATCCACCAAGCGCCGCGTCGACGGCCCATAAGTCACCGGCCAAGGCGCAGGCCCGATCTTCGCCGACAGGTTGTTCGGCACTTCATGACTGCCCGGCGCCGCAAACGGCCCGACATTGAAAATCCGCTCCAACGGCTTCTGCTGTCCCAACGGATGGCCGTGAGTCAGCGTGTGCGCAGTGCCCCATTTCCACTCGGCAGAGTTATCGCCGAGGGTCAGCTTCAGGTGCTGCATGCTCGCCTGCCACGCCGCGCGCACGACATCGGCGCGGGTCTCCTTGTTCGGCGTGTTGCGGTTATCCCACCACGGTGAATCGGCGTTCGCCGCCAGCTTCGGCAGCGCCGCATCGATCACTCGCGTCGCCAGCAGCGTGTCGAAAAAATCATTGCCCAACTCATCACGCATCGCTGCATCGGCTAGGTCGTAGAGGAACTGGTTGAACACAGTCGCATTGACTGAGTCCAGCGGATAGTCGCCCGGCCACTGCGCCAGTTGCTCGACCAGTTTCAGTTGCGCCGGATCGCTCACCACCTGACGCAGCACCGGCAGCAATGGCGCCAGCAAGCGCGGGCCGTAGCCGGTGGCGGTGCCCAGTTGCAGTTTCTGATTAGCTTCGTTGGTCCACTTCACGCTCTTGTCGCTGAGCTGGCGATTGAGTTGCTGGCCGCGATCGGCGAGGTTGTAGTAACCGGGAATCTCCATGCCGGTCGGCGACAGCGGCTGGAAGTTAGCCGAGACGATATAGCCGCGCGCCGGGTTCTCTTCCTGCGGGTTGGCGCTGAACGGGTAGAAACCGTCCTTGTCGGCCTGATTGCCGCTGCCGTCGAGAATGAATTCCGGCCGCACCCCGGCCGGACGCTTGGGCAGCAGTGCCGAGGCCCACCAGGCGATATCGCCCTTGGCGTTGGCGTAAACCAGGTTCAGCCCCGGTGCCTGCACTTTCGCGGCAGCGGTGCGGGCCTTGGCCAGGGTGTCGGCGCGGTTGAGCTGGTAGAAGCCTTCGAGGATCGGGTTCGGCGTTTCGAGGAAGGCCCACCACATGGCGATCGGCGTTTTGCCGGCAGCGGTGCCGAGGGCATCATTGACGATCGGGCCGTGGGACGATTGGCGCAGGGTGAGGGTGACCGGCGGCTGGCCTTTTACATTGATCTGCTGTTGGGTGACGACCATGTCGGTCCACTGGCCGCGATACCAGACCTGATTCGGGTTATCCGGATTGACCTTCTCGGCGATCAGGTCCAGATCGTCGTTCTGGAACATGGTCAGGCTCCAGCCGAAATCCAGGTTGTGTCCCAGAAACGCGAACGGCACCAGCGCCTGATGATGGCCGTACAGCTCGAAGCCCGGCGCCGACAAATGCGCCTCGTACCACACCGACGGCACCGAAAAGCGAATGTGCGGATCACCCGCCAGCAGTGGCTTGCCACTCTGGCTGCGGCTGCCGGCGATGACCCAGGCGTTGCTGCCTTCGAACTGCGGCAGGCCTTGGTCGATCAGCGCCTGTTCGCTGAGGCGGGCGAGGGCGTTGAGGTCTTTCCAGTCGCCGGCGGCGAGGACCGGCGCAGGTTTGGCGTGACCGTTGGCCAGCACACCGTTGGGTTGCCAGTCGAGATCGAAGACCTTGAGGTAATCAGCGCCGAGTTGATCGCGCACATAGGTCAGCAACGGCTCGGTGCGAAACGCCGCCGCAAAGCTGTAGGCCATATAGCCGGCGACGCTGATGCTGTCTTCTGCCGTGAACGGTCGTTTGGGGATGCCCAGCACGTCAAACTCGATCGGTGCGGCGTGGGTGTCCTGATATTGGTTAATGCCATCCAGATAGGCTTGCAGGCCCTTCCACGCCGGTGACTGTTTATCGAGACTGGCGACGTAACTGGCCGCGCGTTCGCGGATGCGCAGGCTGCGGAAGAGTTTGTCGGTGTCGAGCAGTTTCGGCCCGAGCACTTCGGCCAGTTCGCCACGGGCGAGGCGGCGCATGGCTTCCATCTGGAACAGGCGATCCTGGGCATGCACATAGCCGAGGGCGCGGTAGAGGTCGGTTTCGTTCTCGGCGCGCAGGTGTGGCACGCCCCGCTCGTCATAGCGCACGATCACCGAACCTTGCAGGTTGCGCAGTTCAACCTGGCCCTGGCGTGTGGGTTGTTTGCTGTAGACATACCAGCCGACGCCGGCAAGCAGAACAACGATGAGCAAGCCAAGTACGGTGAACACGCGCTTCATGGTGACTCCTTGTGCATGCGGGAATGCCGCCCGTCGGGCTGCAAACAATTAGCACAGACCTTCTGTGCCGTGCAGCGCTGTCCTTGAAAAGTCCGGAATGCCTTACGGCGTTTCCACCGGCCACGGGCAATAACAACCGACCGCCAGGGTGTGCGTGGCATTGACCGGGCGATCCTCCGTCAGGGCATTCAAAATCGGTTCGATAAAGCTGTTGCTGGAATTGCAGGTCAGGCCTTCACTGTACGGGCCGAAGTACGCCAGTTTGCCGCTGCGATCCCAGATCGCCACGGCCGGGCTGGCCGGAACCTGTTCGGAGCCGGGCAATATCGTGATGGTTTTCAGACTGCTGAGGGTCGCGGGCAACTGACCGTGACTGCCGGTTTTCTGCACGGCGAAGAACTCCACGCCTTTAGCGCCAAACCGCTCGACCATCTCGGTCAGGTGCTGTTGATTGCCGACGTTGCACGGGCAGGCCGGGTCCCAGAAATGTACCAGGCGAATCTTGCCGGGACCGGCGAGGTTGTCCGGCAGGCGCAGCGGATCACCGGAAAACACCGCCGTGTGTTCGCTGAACGCACGCAGATAACGCCCCTGAAACCAGTCATACGCCGCCCACAGCACCCCGGCGCAAATCAGCGCGAGCAGGCTGGCAAACAGTGCGGTGCGGTAGGGCGAACGCATGGTTTTCGTTCCAGAAGAGGTGGGCTAGCTTGCCATGCTTGCTCCGACAGATGAATATCGCAGGCCGATAAAGTCTGTTTACCGCTTTGGAATTCCCGCATGCCTGCCACTTTCGACCCCGATCAAATCCGCGCCAGCCTCAAGCCTTTGGCCGAGTGGCAGCCGTTGTCGGACGAGGGCAAGGCCTACCAGCGCTTCTACCAGACCGACTTTCCCCATCGTGATGTCTGGCGTGGCATGGGCCGTTTCGAGGTCGATGGCTATGAAGTGGTCAGCCATTGCTGGTGGCCGGAAAAGGTCAAGGCGACGCTGTTTCTGCTGCACGGTTACTACGATCACGTCGGGCTGTACCGGCATGTAATCGAGTGGGCGCTGGACCAGGATTTCGCCGTGATCGCCTGCGACTTGCCGGGTCATGGCTTGTCGAGCGGGCCGCGCGCGAGCATTCGCGATTTCTCTGAGTACCAGGATGTCCTGCAAGCGTTGTTCGCCGAGGCGCAGTCGATCGCGTTGCCGCAGCCGTGGCATTTGTTTGGGCAGAGCACCGGCGGGGCAATTGTCGTCGATCACTTGCTCAACCATGGCGAAAACAGCCCGGCGCAAGGCCAGGTGATTTTGATGGCGCCACTGGTGCGGCCTCGGGCGTGGGGTTGGTCGCAGCTGAGTTATTACCTGCTCAGGCCGTTTGTCAGAGGCGTCACGCGACGCTTCAGCGAAAATTCCAATGACCCGGATTTCCTGCCGTTTCTCCAGGCCGATCCGTTGCAGCCACGGCGCTTGCCGACCAAATGGGTGGGCGCGCTGTCACGCTGGATCATCCGCGTCGAGCACGCGAAAAAAAGTCCGCGACGGCCGCTGATCATTCAGGGGCAGGCGGATATGACGGTGGACTGGCAACACAATTTGCAGGTGATGAAGTGGAAGTTTGATCGACCGCAGATTCTGCTATTGGCCGAGGCGCGGCATCATCTGGCGAATGAAACGGCGGAGATGCGTGAGGAGTATTTCGAGTTCTTGAGCAAGCGGATCAGAGGCCGGAATCTTTAGCGCCTGTGAGGGCCTCTTCGCGAGCCGGCTCCGGGCGGCGTTCCGACGAAGGCGGCCGGTCAGGCGCTAAAGATCATTGCCCGACCGCAAGTCCTGCCCGAATCGCCGCCAGCGCCGCCTGGTAATACGCCTTGCCCTCAGCCGATTCAGCAAACGTCGCAAACTCTTCCAGTTCTTCATCCGATAAGTCGCGATAGACGTAGAGCAACGTGTTGTTGATGTCCGCGCCAATCTGATCCATCAAGCGCTGGCGCTGACCATTGAGCATGCCTTGCGCCTGACCACCACCGAGCAGCCCCGGGATCATCGAACTCAAGCTGTCCGCCGCCACACCAGCAATCGCCAGGCTGACTTCGGCGCCGGCTTCTCGCGCCGGCAAGGCTTGCGCGAGGTGACCGATGATCAGCAGGCGGCTGTCGCTGGCCTGCATCTTTGGCAGACCCTTGGCATTTTTCGCCAATTGATCGCGGCGGGTCGCGAGCAGTTCGGCAGCGACGATTTTCTTGCCCAGTGGTGATTGGAAGAAGGTCAGGGCCGGTTTAGGGTCGGCGAGTTTCTGCCGTAACTGCGCTTCGGCACGTTGATCCACGGCCTGCGGAGCAAAGCGCTGGTTGCTGTTGTTGACCAAGGCCTGGAACACCGCGGGCGGCAGGCTGTTCTGATAGCGCTGCTGTGCGGCCGTCAGGGCATCGTTGAAATGCGCACGTTGATCTGGCCAGCCGGCGACCTTGTACAACTGATCGTGGCCGTCCGCCCAGGCGGGCAAAACGCAGAACATCAACAGTGAAAAAAGCAAACGGCGCATAGGGACTCCTGTCAGCAGCGGACTATTCTCCGTGCGGTGCCGGTACTTGTCGAGAATTCGTAGCAAGCCGCCGCGTGGCTCTGTCGGATTTCTTGCCGCCGACATACTATGCGCGCCATGCAAATATCCTCTGAACACCCACTGCTGTTACGCATTGTCGATGACCTGGCCGAACACGGCTGGTCGCAGCAGAACATATTCCTGCCCGCCGGTTTGACCCGCGAGCTGGCGGCCGAGTGCCGCAAACGTGAGGCCGAGGGTGAACTGGCGCCGGCGGCGGTGGGGCGTGGGCCGTTTTCGGAGATCCGCGAGGGGATTCGTGGTGACCACATCCAGTGGATCGATCCGGGGCAGGCCGATGCCAGCGACCGTTATCTGAACCTGATGGAGAGCCTGCGCGAGGCGCTCAACCGAGGCCTGTTTCTTGGTCTTGAGGACTTTGAGTGCCACTTTGCCTTGTATCCGCCTGGCGCTTTTTATCGCAGGCATGTCGACCGTTTTCGCGACGATGACAAGCGCATGGTCTCGGTGGTGGTCTACCTCAATGACGCGTGGCTGCCGGAGGATGGCGGTCAGTTGCGCATGTACCTGAATGATGAGCGCGTGCACGACGTGCAGCCTACTGGCGGGTGTCTGGTGGTGTTTCTCTCTGGTGAGGTACCTCATGAAGTGCTGCCAGCTCACCGCGAGCGCTTGTCGCTGACCGGCTGGTTCCGCCGCCGTGGCAACGAGCCGTTCTGAGATGGAAAAGATTCTGGTCAGCCGCTGCCTGTTGGGCCATCGTGTGCGTTACGACGGTGGCGCGAGCGGGCCGTTTGATTTGCTCGAGCAGTGGATTGTTGAAGGGCGTGTGGTGCCGTTGTGTCCTGAGGTTGCGGGCGGTTTGCCGACGCCACGGGCGGCGGCGGAGATTCCGGGGGGGCAGGGTGGTGAAGTGCTGGATGGCATTGCCTCGGTCATGACCACCGAAGGCGAGGATGTCAGTGCGCAGTTTCTGGATGGCGCGTGGCAGGCGCTGGCGTTAGTTCAGAAGCATGGCATTCGGGTGGCGGTGCTCAAGGCCAATAGTCCTTCTTGCGGGAATTTGCTGACTTACGACGGGACGTTCAGTGGCGTGAAGGTCAGTGGCGAAGGCGTGACGGCAGCATTGCTCAAGCGTCATGGTGTGCAGGTCTTCAGTGAAGTTGAACTGCCGCTAGCGGCGGTGGCTCTGGCTGCTTTGGATTGATCCTGAATCGTTGCCCTCACCCCAGCCCTCTCCCCGAGGGAGAGGGGGCCGACCGAAGTGTCTGGCGTTATTCATCGACCTGGAAGACCTTATCGACTATGGATTCGACACAGCCATGACTGATCGATTATGGCTTCGACAAAGCCATGACCAGTCGATTTCGGATTCGGTATAGCAATCCCAGGTCGGCGTACCTCTAAAGCATCCCCCAATCAGTCCTCTCTCTTTCTGGGAGAGGGCCAGGGTGAGGGGCTTTTAAGGTTTCAACCACTTCTCAGTCAGCGCCGCCAAACGTCCATCCGCCTTGATCCGCTCCATCGCGCTCGCAAGACTGGCCTGAAACGCCGGATTACCCTTCTGGAACGGAATCGCCAAATCCACCGGCGCTGCCGCTATCGGCTTCTCTTCCGTCAACGCCTGCACCAGCACCATCGGCCGTGGCTGCTCATCCTTCTTCGCCAGCAACTGTGAATCGACGTTGCCGTAAGGCTCGCTGAAGTCGAAACGATCCTTGAGTTCGGGTGTCAGTGCTATGTGGTTGAGCGCAACGTCGTACTTGCCGCTTTCAACACCCTGGAGCAGGTCAGCCTCGTCGGTGACGATGAAATCGGCGCGTACATCCAACTCCCGGGCCAGCAGTTGCCCAAGCTCGACCTCGAACCCCGTGAGTGTGTCGCCTTCCTTGAAATTGAAGGGCGGTGTATTAGCCTCAAGGGCTATGCGCAGCTCGCCACGGTCGTTAACGTCATCAATCAGTTCGGCGTGAGCCAAAGGGCTCAGAAGGGGTAGCAGGCAGATCAGGCCAGGCAGAAAGCGCATGGTCACTCCTTTGAAATCATTATCGCGACGCTCTGAGTGAGGCTCGCTTTGCTATGGTTGTCGAGTGCCTTCGACAACGAATGGTCATGAAGTTGTCATGACCCTGCGGATTTTACGGAAAAACTGGAGAAGAAAATGAAAAGCTTTATGTCACGTGCAGCGCTGGCGGGTGTGCTGATGGGTGTTTCGGTGCTGGCCAGTGCGGCTACTCCGGCCCCGAAGGGCGCCGAAGTGTTCATCGTTTCTCCCGAAGACGGGGCCACGGTTTCGCAGACCTTCACCGTCAAGTTCGGTACCAAGGACGTCGCACTGGCGCCGGCCGGTGACGTCACCAAGAACACCGGTCACCATCACCTGCTGATCGACGCCAAGGAAATTGTTCCTGCCGGTTCGGTCGTCCCTACCGATGCCAACCATATGCACTTCGGCAAGGCGCAGACCCAGGCTGACATCAAGCTCGCCCCGGGCAAACACACCTTGCAGCTGGAACTAGGCGACAGCGGTCACATGGCATTCGACCCGCCAATCGTCTCGAAGAAAATCACCGTCAACGTCGAATAACGTTTCGGCGTGCATGAAAAAGGGAGCCCGAAGGCTCCCTTTTTTTGTCGCTCAACGCTTGATCAGAACAACACGCGGCTACGGATAGTGCCGTTGATGTGCTGCAGCTTCTCTTGCGCCAGATCCGAGTACTCGGCGTCGACGTCGATCACCACGTAGCCGACTTTCTCGTTGGTCTGCAGGAACTGACCGGAGATGTTGATGCCGTTTTCGGCGAAGACCTTGTTGATCTCGCTCATCACACCCGGGATGTTCTCGTGGATGTGCAGCAGGCGGTGCTTGCCTGGGTGAGCCGGCAGGGCCACTTCCGGGAAGTTCACCGACGAAACGGAGGTACCGTTGTCGCTGTACTTGACCAGTTTCTCTGCCACTTCCAGACCAATGTTGGCTTGCGCTTCGGCGGTCGAACCACCGATGTGCGGGGTCAGGATCACGTTGTCGAGGCCACGCAGCGGGCTTTCGAACTCTTCGTCGTTGGAGCGTGGCTCCACCGGGAACACGTCGATGGCCGCGCCGATCAGGTGCTTGTCCTTGATCGCGTCCGCCAGGGCGTCCAGTTCGACCACGGTGCCGCGCGCCGCGTTGATCAGGATGCCGCCCTTCTTGATGGCGCGGATTTCCTTCTCGCCGATCATCCACTGGGTCGCAGCGGTTTCCGGAACGTGCAGGGTGACGATGTCGGACATGCCCAGCAGCTCGGTCAGGCTACCGATCTGAGTCGCGTTGCCCAGCGGCAGCTTGGTCACGGTGTCGTAGAAATACACCTGCATGCCCAGACCTTCAGCCAGAACCGACAGCTGCGTACCGATCGAGCCGTAGCCGACGATGCCGAGTTTCTTGCCACGGATCTCGAAGGAGTTGGCAGCGGACTTGATCCAGCCGCCACGGTGGCAGGAAGCGTTTTTCTCAGGGATGCCGCGCAGCAGCAGGATCGCTTCGGCCAGCACCAGCTCGGCAACGGAACGGGTGTTGGAGTACGGCGCGTTGAACACGGCGATACCGCGCTCGCGGGCAGCACTCAGGTCAACCTGGTTGGTGCCGATGCAGAAACAGCCGACCGCTACCAGCTTCTTCGCGTGATCGAAGATCTCTTCGGTCAGTTGGGTGCGCGAACGAATGCCGATGAAGTGAGCGTCAGCGATCTTTTCCTTGAGCTGGGCTTCCGGCAAGGAACCTGTCAGGTATTCGATGCTGGTGTAGCCCGCCGCCTTGAGGACGTCGACAGCCGATTGGTGGACGCCTTCGAGAAGAAGGAACTTGATCTTGCTCTTATCGAGAGAAGTCTTGCTCATCTGCGTAAACCTGTATCCCGGAGAAAAATGGCAGGGAGGGGAGCAGCCTGGAGCTGACCCAAACGGCAGGAAAGCCGTTACCGCAGAACTGGCCTTGGGCACTGGCCTGCGGGGTCGGTATGCTAGCATAGCCTCCCCGCTAAACACTCATTCCTGCGACGTGAAGCGTTCTCAGGATGACCATGAATTGTTCGAGAGTTCTGTCGATGACCAATCCTGCCCTGATTGATGAACTGAAGACCCTGGTCGAGCCTGGCAAGGTCCTGACCGACGCCGACTCCCTGAATGCGTACGGCAAGGATTGGACCAAGCACTTCGCCCCGGCGCCAAGCGCCATCGTGTTTCCCAAGACCATCGAGCAAGTGCAGGCCGTGGTGCGTTGGGCCAACACCCACAAGATTGCGCTGGTGCCGTCGGGCGGGCGCACCGGGCTTTCCGCCGCTGCGGTGGCGGCCAACGGCGAAGTGGTCGTCTCCTTCGACTACATGAATCAGATTCTCGACGTGAACCTCACCGATCGCACTGCCGTGTGTCAGCCGGGCGTGGTCACCGAGCATTTGCAGAACGTTGCCGAAGAAAAAGGCTTGTACTACCCGGTCGACTTCGCCTCGGCAGGTTCCAGTCAGATTGGCGGCAATATCGGCACCAATGCCGGCGGAATCAAGGTGATTCGCTACGGCATGACACGCAACTGGGTGGCCGGCATGAAAGTCGTCACCGGCAAGGGCGATGTGCTGGAACTGAACAAAGACCTGATCAAGAACGCCACCGGTTACGACCTGCGTCAGCTGTTCATCGGCGCTGAAGGCACCCTCGGTTTCGTCGTCGAAGCGACCATGCGTCTGGATCGTGCGCCGAAAAACCTCACCGCGATGGTCCTCGGCACCGCCGATTTCGACTCGATCATGCCGGTGCTACACGCTTTCCAGGGCAAGCTCGACCTGACCGCGTTCGAATTCTTCTCCGACAAGGCCCTGGCCAAAGTCATGGGCCGTGGCGACGTGCCGGCGCCGTTCGAGACCGACTGCCCGTTCTATGCATTGCTGGAATTCGAAGCTACCACCGAAGAAGTGGCCAACAGCGCACTGGAAACCTTCGAACACTGCGTCGAACAGGGCTGGGTGCTGGACGGTGTGATGAGCCAGAGTGAAACCCAGCTGCAGAATCTGTGGAAGCTGCGCGAGTACATCTCCGAAACCATCTCGCACTGGACGCCGTACAAGAACGACATCTCGGTCACCGTGTCGAAAGTGCCAGCGTTCCTGAAGGAAATCGACGCGATCGTCGGCGAACACTATCCGGACTTCGAAATCGTCTGGTTCGGCCACATCGGCGACGGCAACCTGCACTTGAACATTCTCAAGCCGGATAACCTGAGCAAGGACGAGTTCTTCGCCAAATGCGCGACCGTCAACAAGTGGGTGTTCGAAACCGTCGAGAAGTACAACGGTTCGATCTCCGCCGAGCACGGCGTGGGCATGACAAAGCGCGATTACTTGACCTACAGCCGCTCTCCGGTCGAGATCGAGTACATGAAAGCGGTGAAAGCGGTGTTCGACCCGAACGGCATCATGAACCCGGGCAAGATCTTCGCGGTTTGATTGGCAATCCCTTGAATCAATGAAGGCAGGAGTCGGTAAATGAGCTATCAGCACCAGTACGTCGACGGTACGCGCATTCACTTCCCGATCGGGAAAGTCGTGTGCATTGGCCGCAATTACGCCGAACACGCCAAGGAACTGGACAATCCGGTGCCTACCGAGCCGTTGCTGTTCATCAAGCCGGGCAGTTGTGTGGTGCCGCTGGAAGGCGGTTTCAGCATTCCGACCGAACGCGGTTCGGTGCACTACGAAGCGGAAATCGCCGTGTTGATCGGCAAACCGTTGTCGACCAAACCGAGCCGTGAAGAAGTGCTCGATGCCATTTCCGGTTTCGCCCCGGCGCTCGATCTGACCCTGCGCGACAAACAGGCCGAGCTGAAAGCCAAGGGTTTGCCGTGGGAAATCGCCAAATCGTTCGACGGTGCGGCGGTGATCGCCCCGTTCGTGGTCGGCAGCACCTTTGCTGACCTGACCGACATCGGCATTCGCCTGACCATCAACGGCGAAGTGCGTCAGGACGGCAACAGCAGCGCGATGCTCAACCCGATCGTGCCGATGATCCAGCACATGGCCGGCTGCTTCTCGCTGCAGGCCGGTGACGTGATCCTCACCGGCACGCCAGTGGGCGTCGGCCCGCTGAACGTTGGCGATGACATCGTCCTCGAACTGGTCGGCGCGAGCAGCTTCAACAGCAGCGTGCGCTGATTTAACGCGGTCCCCTTGTAGGAGTGAGCCTGCTCGCGATAGCGGTCTGTCAGTCAGCGATTGTTTCGACTGACCTGACGCCATCGCGAGCAGGCTCACTCCTACAGGGTTTTGTGATCTCTCCCACAATGGCGCAGGGCAATCCCGCCATTTGCCGTTTTTTTCACATCCTGTACGGATAATTCCTCTCATTCTGGCGTCTGAGCCGGCCTCTTTGTGCTATTACCCATAGCCTGAATTTTCGGAACGCGTCCCTCGATGTCATCTCAAACTCAGCTCAAACCCACCCGCCGTTCACGTTTTGCCTTGCGTTGGTATGTCTGGCTGTTGCTGGTGATTGCCGCCGCTTATGCCGTGGCGTTTGCCATGCATTGGGATGATCGCGGTGTGCTCTGGCTGCAAGAGCGTTTCGAAAGCCAGGCCGGGCAGAAGGAAAGTATCTGGCTGCCGGACTATCGGGTGGTCATCGATGCCAAACCGCTAAAAGGGATGGAGAAGGACGAGGCTTCGGATCTGGCGTACAACCCGCAGACCAAAACGCTGTTTTCGGTGATGGGTAAAAACCCGTTTCTCGCCGAACTGACCTTGCAAGGTGATGTGCTGCGCAAGATGCCGCTGGTGGGCTGGAGCAATCCGGAAGGCCTGACGATGATGGAAAACGGCCTGATGGCCATCGTCGATGAGCGTCAGCACATGCTGTCGATCGTCAAGGTCGACGCCGATACCCGCGAATTGAACATCGCAGATTTCCCGAAATACGATCTAGGTCCGTCGAAAGACCAGAACAAAGCCTTCGAAGCCATCACTTGGGACGCTCGCAATCAGCAGCTGTTGCTGGGCGAGGAGCGGCCACCAGCGCTGTTCACCTGGAAAAGCGATGGCAGCCAGACCCTCAAGGGCGACAAGCAAAAACTCGTCAGTGATGAACTGGATATTCGCAACCTCTCGGCTTTGGCGATTGACCCGCGCACTCAACACACACTCGTGCTGTCCGCCGACTCGCATCTGCTGCTGGAGCTGGACGAGAAGGGCGAGCAGGTCAGCTTCATGACCCTGCTTGGCGGCTTCAACGGTCTGAAAAACACCATCCCGCGCGCCGAAGGCGTGACCATGGACGAGGCGGGCACGTTGTATATGGTCAGCGAGCCCAACCTGTTCTATCGCTTCGAGAAACAGAAATAGCAGCCTTTACAGATTCCAATGTAGGAGCTGCCGAAGGCTGCGATCTCTTGATCTTATGAACAGCAAGATCAAAAGATCGCAGCCTGCGGCAGCTCCTACACGGGTTGGCTTGTGGTTTGAGGCAAGTGGCCATTAAGCTTCAGTTCAGACGGGCGTGATATTTCATCCGCCTGTTTTGATCCCGAGCTCATCCGAATGCGTCGACTTGCCCGTCCCAAACCCCTGATTATCATCCTGTCGGTGATTGCCCTGATCGCATTGCTCGCGATCGGCCAATACATGCGGCTGTTCGAGCGCGCCTGGTTCAACTTGCACACTCTGTGGCAACCGCAGAGTAGCGAGTCGATTGGGCTGGATCAGTATCGCGTCGAGATTGAGGCGCGGGTGATTGACGGGCTGGACGACGATGTTTCGGCGCTGACCTTCGATCCAGTGCGCAAAAGCCTGTTCACTGTGACCAACAAGAATTCCGAGCTGGTCGAACTGTCGCTTGAAGGCAAGATCCTGCGGCGCATTGCCCTGATTGGTTTTGGCGATCCCGAAGCCGTCGAGTACATCAGCGCCGACACCTACGTGATCACTGATGAGCGTCAGCAGCGGCTGATCAAGATTCACTTGGAGGCAGGCACCACATTCCTCGACGCGGCGGACGCCGAGCAGATGACCCTCGGTGTGCATATGGCCAGCAACAAAGGTTTTGAAGGCCTGGCGTATGACTCGGTGGGCAAGCGCCTGTTTGTCGCGAAAGAGCGCAATCCGATGCTGATCTACGAAGTGCACGGCTTTCCGCACTTCAATCCGGAGAAGTCCTACGCGGTGCATGTGATCAACGATCCCAAGCGTGACGCCGGGATGTTTGTGCGCGATCTGTCGAGTTTGCAGTACGACGAGCGCAGCGGGCATTTGCTGGCACTGTCGGATGAGTCGCGGCTGATTCTGGAGCTCGATGTCGGCGGGCGCCCGTTGAGTACGATGTCCATCAGTGGCGGCCGGCAGGGTTTGAAGAAAACCGTGCCGCAGGCCGAAGGCATTGCGATGGATGATGACGGGACGTTGTATCTGGTGAGCGAGCCGAACCTGTTTTACGTCTTCAAAAAGCCAACCCCGAACTAACCAACACCACAAAACACTGTGGGAGCGAGCCTGCTCGCGAAGGCGTCGTGTCAGCCAATGAAAATGTTGGCTGAACTGGCGCTTTCGCGAGCAGGCTCGCTCCCACAGGTTTATTCGTCTGCCCATTAATTGCGGGCAGTCTGGGATTACTCAGCCTTCAGGGTTTTCACGCCTTCGCTAGTACCCAGCAGCAACAGGTCCGCCGGACGCGCCGCGAACAAGCCGTTGGTGACCACACCGACAATCGCATTGATCTGCGCTTCCAGCTCCACCGGGTTGGTGATCTGCAGGTTGAACACATCCAGAATGATGTTGCCGTTATCGGTCAAAACGCCTTCGCGGTACACCGGGTCGCCGCCCAGTTTCACCAATTGGCGCGCGACGTGGCTGCGGGCCATCGGGATCACTTCGACCGGCAGCGGGAACTCGCCCAGCACCGGCACCAGTTTGCTGGCGTCGGCGATGCAGATGAAGGTCTTGGCCACGGCTGCAACGATCTTCTCGCGGGTCAGCGCTGCGCCGCCGCCCTTGATCAGGTTCAGGTGCGCGTCGCTTTCATCGGCGCCGTCGACGTAGAACTCCAGGTCGCTGACGGTGTTCAGCTCATACACCGGAATCCCGTGACCCTTGAGGCGCGCGGCAGTGGCTTCGGAACTGGCCACCGCGCCATCGAAGGCGCCCTTGTGCTGGGCCAGGGCGTCGATGAAGCAGTTGGCGGTGGAGCCGGTGCCGACCCCGACGATGCTCTTGTCGTCGAGTTTCGGAAGGATGAAGTCGACGGCGGCCTGAGCCACTGCCTGTTTGAGTTGATCCTGGGTCATGCGGGCTCCGGAAGCGGGCAAGGTGAGAACGGAAAGGCCGGCATTATAGCCGCAAGCGAGGCTAAAACCTCTGGATTCGTGTGGTCGTCCGGCTGAAAGCCGGGTTAGACTCGTTGGTCCCGCCCAATCGCCAGTGATGCTTTCCGATGCTCGAACAGTACGTCAAAAAGATCCTCACCTCGCGCGTTTATGACGTTGCCGTAGAAACCCCGTTGCAGAACGCTCGCCAGCTCTCCGAGCGGCTGGGCAATGACATCTGGCTCAAGCGCGAAGACTTGCAGCCAGTGTTCTCGTTCAAGATTCGCGGCGCCTACAACAAACTCACCCAGCTGACTGACGAAGAGCGTGCCCGTGGCGTGGTCACTGCGTCGGCGGGCAACCATGCGCAAGGTCTGGCCCTGGCGGCGAAAGTGCTGGGCGTCAAAGCCACCATCGTCATGCCCAAGACCACCCCCGAGATCAAAGTCGAAGGCGTGCGCTCGCGTGGCGGCAAAGTAGTGCTGCACGGTGACTCGTTCCCGGAAGCTCTGGCGTACTCGCTGAAACTGGTCGATGAAAAAGGCTACGTCTACATCCACCCGTACGATGATCCGCACACCATTGCCGGGCAGGGCACCGTGGCGATGGAAATTCTGCGCCAGCACCCGCAGCCACTGGACGCGATTTTCGTTCCGGTCGGCGGCGGCGGCCTGATCGCCGGCATCGCTGCCTACGTGAAATACCTGCGCCCGGACATCAAAGTCATCGGTGTCGAGCCGGACGACTCCAACTGCCTGCAAGCGGCGATGGCCGCCGGTGAGCGTGTGGTGCTGCCGACCGTGGGCATCTTCGCCGACGGCGTGGCGGTGGCGCAGATCGGCCAGCACACCTTCGACATCTGCAAAGACTACGTCGATGAAGTGATCACCGTCAGCACTGACGAGATCTGTGCGGCTATCAAGGATATCTACGACGATACCCGCTCGATCACCGAACCTGCCGGCGCATTGGGCGTGGCCGGGATCAAGAAATACGTCGAGTTGCGTGGCGTCAGCGGCCAGACCTTCGTGGCCATCGACTCCGGCGCCAACGTCAACTTCGATCGCTTGCGCCACGTCGCCGAACGCGCCGAGCTGGGTGAAGGCCGCGAAGCGATAATCGCCGTGACCATCCCCGAGAAGGCCGGCAGCTTCAAGGCGTTCTGCGAAGCGATCGGCAAGCGCCAGATCACTGAATTCAACTATCGCTATAACACCGGTAGCGAAGCGCACATCTTCGTTGGTGTGCAGACCCACCCGGAAAACGACCCGCGCAGCGCATTGCTGGCGAGCCTGACCGAGCAGGGTTTCCCGGTGCTCGACCTGACCGACAACGAACTGGCCAAGCTGCACATCCGCCACATGGTCGGCGGCCACGCGGCGCACGTGATTGATGAAGTGGTGTTCCGCTTCGAGTTCCCGGAGCGTCCGGGCGCGCTGTTCAATTTCCTCAATAAGCTCGGTGGGCGCTGGAACATCTCGATGTTCCACTACCGCAACCACGGCGCTGCCGATGGTCGCGTGGTCGCCGGTCTGCAAGTACCGCACGACGAGCGTCATCTGGTGCCGGCGGCGCTTGAGGAAATCGGTTACCCGTACTGGGATGAAAGCGAAAACCCGGCCTATCAGCTGTTTCTTGGCTGAGCGGCTACGCTGATGGGCATGGCCCAAGGAAGAGAAATACATGGAAACCCTGACCACCCTGAAAGTCCTTCACGTCGCGGCGACCGTGGTCATACTCGCGAGCGGGCTGGGGCTTGCCGCCCTGACCTGGCGTAATCGCAGCGAAGGGCCGGCCAGCACGATGCAGCGTCCCTGGCTGTTTATCTGGTGTTTGATGCTGATCGGTATGCTCAGCATGCCTTTCACCGGCTGGTGGCTGGTGCACCTGATTGGCTGGCCATTGGGGCAGTTGTGGATTTTGGGGTCCAGCGTGATTTATGCCGTGGCCACGTTCAGTGCGGTCTGGCTGCTGGTGCGGCTTAATCGGCTGTGGACAACGGGGGTTGGCAACTGGAAATTCAATCTGGCCCTGGCGATTGTCAGCGGCGTCGGGTTTCTTGCCATTGCGGGGTTGATGGGGGCCAAGCCTGTTTAAGGCTTGAGACCGCGTAGACCCAATCGCGAGCAGGCTCACTCCTACATGGGGATGTGTTCCCCTGTAGGAGTGAGCCTGCTCGCGATAGCGATTTCAGTCGCGCAGAGTAATGACCGGCCAGCCACGCTTTTCCGCCTCGGCCCGCAGATTCGGATCCGGATCCACCGCGACCGGATTCGCCACCTGCTCCAGCAACGGCAAATCATTCATCGAATCGCTATAGAAATAGCTGTCATCCAGAGAATATCCGGTCTCTTCCAGCCAACGATTCAGCCGCGTCACCTTGCCCTCGCGAAAGCACGGAATGTCGGTGCTGCGCCCGCTATAACGGCCATCAACCATTTCACACTCGGTTGCGATCAGGGTTTCAACGCCCAGGCGCACAGCAATCGGCGCGGTGACGAAGCGGTTGGTCGCGGTGATGATCACCAGTTTGTCGCCGGCGTCCCGGTGTTTTTTCAGCAGTTCCAGCGCCTTCGGCAATACGATCGGCTCAATGCAGTCGCGCATGTAATCGTTGTGCCATTGCTCAAGCACGGCCATTTCGGTGCGGCCGAGGATCTCCAGGCAGAAGTTCAGGTACGCGGCGTTATCCAGTTTGCCGGCCAGGTAATCCTGATAAAACTCGTCGTTGCGAGCCTTGTACGCAATCGGGTCGAGGAAGCCGCGTTCACACAGATAGTCGCCCCAGGCGTGATCGCTGTCGCCGCCCAGAAGGGTGTTGTCCAAATCGAATAGAGCCAGGCGCATTGCAGTTACCCGCTGAAAAGTCAGTAAAAAGGCGACAAGAATACGGTCTTTTCACAAGAGTGCACATAAGGTAGGAAGCCTCGTTGCCGCCTTATCAACCTTTGTGGAACAATGCGGCGACATGCGTTTGCGAGGTTGTTGCCGTGATCGACCCCGATGGTTTTCGCCCCAATGTCGGGATCATTCTGACGAATGACGCCGGCCAGGTGCTATGGGCTCGCCGTATCAATCAAGATGCCTGGCAGTTTCCGCAAGGGGGAATCAACCCTGAAGAGACGCCGGAAGACGCCTTGTACCGCGAGCTGAACGAAGAAGTTGGCCTGGAACGTGAAGATGTTGAAATACTGGCCTGTACCCGGGGCTGGTTGCGCTATCGTTTGCCGCAACGTCTGGTGCGTACGCACAGCCAACCGCTGTGCATCGGCCAGAAACAGAAATGGTTTCTCCTGCGCCTGATCTCCAACGAGCAGCGGGTGCGGATGGATTTGACCGGTAAACCGGAGTTCGATGGCTGGCGCTGGGTCAGCTATTGGTATCCGTTGGGCCAGGTGGTGACATTCAAGCGCGAGGTGTATCGCCGCGCCCTCAAAGAGCTTGCCCCGCGCCTTTTAGCGCGCGACTGACGACGGAGTTCGACCCCGAGCCATGCTCAATACGCTGCGCAAGATCGTCCAGGAAGTTAACTCCGCCAAGGATCTCAAGGCGGCGTTGGGGATTATTGTGTTGCGCGTCAAAGAGGCCATGGGCAGCCAGGTCTGCTCGGTCTACCTGCTTGATCCCGAGACCAACCGCTTCGTCCTGATGGCCACCGAGGGCTTGAACAAGCGCTCGATCGGCAAGGTCAGCATGGCACCCAACGAAGGTCTGGTCGGTCTGGTCGGCACGCGTGAAGAACCCCTGAACCTCGAAAACGCTGCGGATCACCCGCGCTACCGTTACTTCGCCGAAACCGGTGAAGAACGTTACGCCTCGTTCCTCGGTGCACCGATCATTCACCACCGCCGCGTCGTCGGCGTGTTGGTTATCCAACAAAAAGAACGCCGCCAGTTCGACGAAGGTGAAGAAGCCTTCCTCGTGACCATGAGCGCACAGCTTGCAGGCGTTATCGCCCACGCCGAAGCCACCGGTTCGATCCGTGGTCTGGGCCGTCAGGGCAAAGGCATTCAGGAAGCCAAGTTCGTCGGCGTGCCGGGTTCGCCGGGGGCCGCCGTCGGTACTGCGGTGGTCATGCTGCCGCCGGCCGATCTCGACGTGGTGCCGGACAAGACCATCACCGACATCAATGCCGAACTGGCGCTGTTCAAGACCGCCATCGAAGGCGTGCGCGCCGACATGCGCGCGTTGTCCGCCAAACTCGCGACCCAACTGCGTCCGGAAGAGCGCGCACTGTTCGACGTCTACCTGATGATGCTCGACGATGCCTCGCTGGGCAGCGAAATCACCACCGTGATCAAGACTGGCCAGTGGGCGCAGGGCGCGCTGCGTCAGGTGGTCACTGAGCACGTCAACCGTTTCGAACTGATGGACGACGCCTACCTGCGTGAGCGTGCGTCGGACGTCAAAGACCTCGGTCGCCGCCTGCTCGCCTACTTGCAGGAAGAGCGACAGCAGAACCTGGTCTATCCGGAAAAAACCATTCTGGTCAGCGAAGAGCTGACGCCGGCGATGCTCGGCGAGGTGCCGGAAGGCACGCTGGTCGGTCTGGTTTCGGTACTCGGCTCGGGTAACTCGCACGTCGCGATTCTCGCCCGGGCCATGGGCATTCCGACGGTGATGGGTCTGGTCGACCTGCCGTACGCCAAGGTCGACGGCATCGAAATGATCGTCGATGGCACACGCGGCGAGGTCTACACCAACCCGAGCGAAGTGCTGCGCAAGCAGTTCGCCGAAGTCGTCGAAGAAGAGAAACAACTGGCGCTGGGCCTCGACACCCTGCGCGACCTACCGTGCGTGACCCTCGATGGCCACCGCATGCCGCTGTGGGTCAACACCGGCCTGCTGGCCGATGTGGCGCGGGCGCAGAAGCGTGGCGCCGAAGGTGTCGGCCTGTACCGCACCGAAGTGCCGTTCATGATCAACCAGCGCTTCCCGAGCGAGAAGGAACAACTGGCGATCTACCGCGAGCAACTCGCCGCGTTCCACCCGCAACCGGTGACCATGCGCAGCCTCGACATCGGCGGTGACAAGTCGCTGTCGTACTTCCCGATCAAGGAAGACAACCCGTTCCTCGGCTGGCGCGGCATTCGTGTGACTCTCGACCACCCTGAAATCTTCCTGGTGCAGACCCGCGCGATGCTCAAGGCCAGCGAAGGCCTGAACAACCTGCGGATTCTGCTGCCGATGATCTCCGGCACCCACGAACTCGAAGAAGCCCTGCACCTGATCCACCGGGCCTGGGGGGAAGTGCGCGACGAAGGCACCGACGTGCCGATGCCGCCGATCGGCGTGATGATCGAGATCCCGGCAGCGGTGTACCAGACCAAGGAGCTGGCGCGGATGGTCGACTTCCTGTCCGTCGGTTCCAACGACTTGACCCAGTATTTGCTGGCGGTCGACCGTAACAACCCGCGTGTGGCCGATCTCTACGACTACCTGCATCCGGCGGTGCTGCAAGCCCTGCAAACCGTGGTACGCGATGCCCATGCCGAAGGTAAACCGGTGAGTATCTGCGGCGAAATGGCCGGTGATCCGGCGGCGGCAGTACTGTTGATGGCGATGGGTTTTGACAGTTTGTCGATGAACGCCACCAACTTGCCGAAGGTGAAGTGGATGCTGCGTCAGGTCAATCTGAGCAAGGCTCAGGAATTGCTGGCGGAGCTGATGACCATCGACAATCCGCAAGTTATCCACAGCTCGCTGCAATTGGCGCTGAAGAACCTTGGGTTGTCGAAGATGCATCCGCCGGCGGTGGTCAAGGCCCTCTGAAGATCAAAAGCCCCTCACCCTAACCCTCTCCCGGGGGGAGAGGGGACTGATTGGGGGATGCTGCAGAACTCCGCCGACCTGAAAGTGCTTTGCTGGATCCATAATCGATTCAAACCGACTTGAGGTGTTGTGCTGAATCCATAATCGAACCGCACCGGGCTGGAAGTGCTGTGTTGAATCCATAATCGATTCACACCGACTTGAAAGTGCGTGTTGAATCCATAATCAACTCGGTCTTTCAGGTCGATGCATGGCTCAAGACACCTCGGTCGGCCCCCTCTCCCTTTGGGAGAGGGCTGGGGTGAGGGTTGGCTTTTAAGCTGTTATTTCCACTTCACCCAAATGCCCGCCATACGGCCCAAAACTCCGCTCCACCATCCGCCGCGCCCCATCCGCCTGCACAATCAACGCCGTACTCGCCCGCGTCCCGTAACTCTGGCTGGCGATAAACACGCTCGATAACAATGACTCCGTCGCCAGACCCACCCCAGTATCCGGCAACTCGGCAAACGGCGCGGTCTGCGCATCGCCCAGCAGCTCCATCAAGCGCTCAGGCTGCGGATCATCCAGCACTGCACTCAACGCAGCCTTGGCCTTGAGCAACTTCGGCCACGGCGTATCCAGCCCGGCATTCGACAGTCCGTAAACACCTGGCTCCAGCATTACTGGTTCCGACATCCGCGCATTGAAGTGCCACAGCTCATGGCTGTTGCCGAGCAGCAGATTAAACCCGGCATATTCCGGCGCACGTCCGACCACATCGCTCAAATAATCATCAATCGACGCATCGTCGGTGAGAAATCGCGCCACCAACTCACCCCGTGACTTGCGCGCTGGCGGTTGATGCGGATCGCGGATATTGGTCAGCGCGGCAAAGCGTCCGTTGGCGCCAATCCCCAGCCAACTCCCGCCGGCCTCAAGATCACGTCCGGCATGCACATGCGGCGCTTCTGGCCATGGCGCCAGTGGCAGGCTTGGCCGGGCGTAGAACTCGTCACGGTTGGCCGCGACGATCAGCGGCTGGGCATGGCCCGGGCGCCAGGCGAAAACAATCAGGCACATAAGGTGGTCCTTGTGTGTGTTTTGCTCACTCTACGCATCCGGCGTCCGTGCATCCATCGCCAGTGGAGCCAAAGGGTGTGCATCCGTTACCATGCCGCTCCGGTTTTGCGGATGCGGTCTGGGGAGACGGTCATGGAATTTCTGCTCTATCTGGCGCTGGGCGCCTGTGCGGGCGTGCTGGCCGGGCTGTTCGGGGTTGGCGGCGGGATCATCATCGTGCCGGTGCTGGTGTTCAGTTTCACCTTGCAGGGCTTTGATCAGTCGATCCTCACCCATCTGGCGGTCGGGACGTCGCTGGCGACGATCATCTTCACCTCGGTCAACGCCGTGCGTGAGCATCACCGTCGAGGCGCAGTGCGCTGGCCGATCTTCATGTGGATGGCCGTCGGCATTCTGCTCGGTGCAGGTTTCGGCGCGCTGACTGCGGAAGCGATTTCCGGGCCGCACCTGCAAAAGATCATCGGCGTGTTTGCCTTGATCATCTCGGTGCAACTGGCGCTGGACATTAAACCCAAGGCCAGCCGAACGGTGCCGGGTAAACTCGGTCTGACCGTGGCCGGCAGTGTGATCGGTTGGGCCTCGGCGATTTTTGGCGTGGGCGGCGGTTCGCTGACCGTGCCGTTCCTGACCTGGCGCAGCGTGCCGATGCAGCAAGCCGTGGCAACCTCATCGGCCTGCGGTCTGCCGATCGCCCTTGTCAGTGCATTAAGTTTCATGATTCTGGGGTGGCACGATCCGTTGTTGCCACCGCATAGTCTCGGTTTTGTTTATTTACCGGCGCTGCTGGGCATCGCCCTGACCAGCATGGTCTTCGCCCGCATCGGCGCGCGTTTGGCGCACAGATTGTCGCCGCGCTTGCTGAAACGGCTGTTCGCCGCTTTGCTGTTCAGCGTGGGTCTGAGCTTCCTGCTTTAACCGCGTCGCAATCCTGGCTTAATCCTGAGGTGGCAGCGTCGCCCGGGAATTTTGGTTTCAACTCTAACGAGGAGTCGCAATGCTGCCTTACCCGCAGATCGACCCGGTGGCCCTGGCCATCGGTCCGCTGAAAATCCACTGGTACGGTCTGATGTACCTGATCGGCATCGGCGGTGCGTGGCTGCTGGCGTCGCGCCGGCTCAACCGTTTCGACCCGACCTGGACCAAGGAGAAACTCTCCGACATGGTCTTCTGGATGTCGATGGGCGTGATCGTCGGCGGACGTCTGGGTTACGTGCTGTTCTACGATCTGAGTGCCTACCTGGCCAACCCGACGCTGATTTTCGAAGTGTGGAAGGGCGGCATGTCGTTCCACGGCGGGTTCATTGGCGTAATGCTCGCAGCCTTGTGGTTCGGCAAGCGTAACGGCAAGTCGTTCTTCCAGTTGATGGACTTCGTCGCACCAATGGTGCCGATCGGCCTGGGTGCTGGGCGCATCGGTAACTTCATCAACGCCGAGTTGTGGGGTAAAGCCACCGACGTGCCGTGGGCGATGGTCTTCCCGCCGTTCAGCGATCCGGCGCAACTGCCGCGTCACCCGTCGCAGCTGTATCAGTTCGCGCTGGAAGGCGTGGCGCTGTTCCTGATCCTGTGGATTTTCTCGCGCAAACCGCGTCCGACCATGGCCGTTTCCGGCATGTTCGCGCTGTTCTACGGCATCTTCCGTTTCATCGTCGAGTTCGTCCGCGTGCCGGATGCGCAACTGGGCTACTTGGCCTGGAACTGGCTGACCATGGGCCAGGTGCTCTGCGTGCCGATGATCGTTGGCGGGCTGTTCCTGATCTGGCTGGCCTATCGTCGCGCGCCGGCAGCACCGCTCGCACCGACGGCTTAAACTACGAACCCCGGCGCGCGACGCCGGGGCTCAAAGGACACAGGTAACTCATGAAGCAATATCTCGAACTGGTCTCGCACGTCATTCAGAACGGCACCAAACAGGCCAACCGCACCGGTATCAACACCATCAGCTTCCCGGGTGCGATGCTGCGTTTCGATCTGCAGGAAGGTTTTCCGGCGATCACCACGCGCAAAATGGCCTTCAAATCGGCCATCGGCGAGATGTGCGGATTTTTGCGTGGCGTGAACAACGCCGCTGAATTCCGGGCGCTGGGCTGCAAGGTCTGGGACCAGAACGCCAACGAAAACGCGCAGTGGCTGGCCAACCCGTTCCGCCAGGGCGACGACGACCTCGGCGAAATCTACGGCGTGCAATGGCGCAAGTGGCCGGCGTACAAGCAGATCCCGCTGAGCAACACCGCCGCCATCGAACAAACGCTGAGCAACGGCTACAAGCAGATTGCTCAGGGCGAAGAAGACGGCCAGGCCTACGTGGTGCTTTACAAAGCCATCGACCAGGTGCGCCAGTGCGTCGATACGATCATCAACGATCCGGGTAGCCGCCGTATTCTGTTCCACGGCTGGAACGTTGCTCAGCTGGATGAAATGGCCCTGCCGCCGTGCCACCTGCTGTACCAGTTCCACCCGAACGTCGAGACCAAAGAGATCTCCCTGACCCTGTATATCCGCTCCAACGACCTGGGTCTGGGCACGCCGTTCAACCTCACCGAAGGCGCCGCGCTGCTGAGCCTGATCGGTCGCCTGACCGGCTACACGCCGCGCTGGTTCACCTATTTCATCGGTGATGCGCACGTCTACGAGAATCACCTGGACATGCTCAACGAACAGCTCAAGCGCGAGCCGTTCGCCATGCCTAAGCTGAAGATCTCGGATCGTGTGCCGGAGTTTGCCAAGACTGGCGTGTATCAGCCGGAATGGCTGGAGATGGTCGAGCCGAGCGATTTCTCGCTGGAAGGCTATGAGCATCACGCGCCGATGACCGCGCCAATGGCGGTCTAGTCAGCAGGATCATTCCCACGCTCTGCGTGGGAATGAATCCCGTGACGCTCCGCGTCACTTAGGACACGGAGCGTCCATGGCGGCATTCCCACGCGGAGCATGGGAACGAGCGCCAACGTCAGTGGCCGTGGCTGCGGCCTACGTGGGAGTGTTCCACTTCCGTCGCGACAACCCCACCACTCACCTCCAGCCGCTGCAAAATCCCGCATTGATCGGCCATCGGCCCTTCTCCACAACGTTGGCGCAGGTCGAGCAACTGTGTCTGCAACGCCAACAACCCATCAATCCGCGCCTTCACATGCTGGATATGCTCGTCGATCAGCGCATTGACGCTTTCGCACTGGTCTTGCGGACTGTCGCGCAAGGCGAGCAGGCTGCGGATTTCTTCGAGGGTCATGTCGAGGGTGCGGCAGTTGCGGATGAAGGTCAGGCGTTCGGCGTGGGCCTGGGTGTAGACGCGGTAGTTGCCGTCGCTGCGAGCCGGTTCCGGCAGCAGGTTTTCGCGCTCGTAGTAGCGGATGGTTTCCACGGCGCAGTCGGTGAGTTTGGCTAGTTCTCCGATCTTCATGACGGCAATCTCCAAAAGGGTGCTTGACCCTATAGTGGCTACAGGGTCTTTACTTGGCAACAGGCACCTTCATGGACGCGACCAATGAGCGATTCCCAGCACACCCACAAGCCCGGCGACGGCCACGATCACAGTCATAAATTGCAGCCTGTGCATAAACATTCCCATGGCGGCGATTCTTGCTGCGGGTCGAAAGTTGCAGCCCCGGCACCGGTTCATGCGCACGAAGATTCCTGCTGCTCGTCGACAGCTGCCGCGCCTGCGTTGGTGCAACTGAGCGAGAAAACCAGCGCCGATGCGCGACTGAGCAGTTTCCGCATCGAGGCGATGGACTGCCCGACCGAGCAGACGCTGATTCAGAACAAGCTCGGCAAACTCGCCGGTGTGCAGCAACTGGAATTCAACCTGATCAACCGTGTGCTCGGCGTGACTCACAATCTGCCGGGCACCGAGCCCATCACCGAGGCGATCAAATCCCTCGGCATGCACGCCGAGCCGTTGGAGGCGGGCGTCGAAGCGCCAGCCCCGGCGCCAGTGAAAAAACACTGGTGGCCGCTGGCGTTGTCCGGTGTCGGCGCGCTTGCCGCCGAAGTCATCCACTTCACCAACGCCGCACCAACCTGGGTGGTGGCGATCATCGCGCTGGTGTCGATCCTCAGCGGTGGCCTGACCACCTATAAAAAGGGCTGGATCGCCCTGAAGAACCGCAACCTCAACATCAACGCGCTAATGAGCATCGCCGTCACCGGTGCGATCCTCATCGGCCAGTGGCCGGAAGCGGCGATGGTGATGTTCCTGTTCACTGTCGCCGAGTTGATCGAAGCGCGCTCGCTGGACCGTGCGCGCAACGCGATCAGTGGTCTGATGCAGATGACGCCGGAGCAAGCCACGGTGTTGCAGGCTGACGGCACTTGGCTTGAGCAGGATGTGAAAAGCGTCGAACTCGGCGCCCGCGTGCGAGTGAAACCCGGCGAGCGCATCGCGCTGGACGGCGAAGTGGTCAGCGGCAGTTCGACCATCGACCAGGCACCGATCACCGGGGAAAGCCTGCCGGTGGAGAAGACCGTCGGCGACAAAGTTTTCGCCGGCACCATCAACCAGGCCGGTTCGCTGGAATACGCGGTGACCGCAGCGGCGAACAACTCGACCCTGGCGCGCATCATTCACGCCGTGGAACAGGCCCAAGGTGCGCGCGCCCCGACCCAGCGCTTCGTCGATCAGTTCTCGAAAATCTACACGCCGGTGGTGTTCGTGTTTGCCTTGGCCGTGGCGATCATTCCGCCGCTGTTCATGGGCGCTGTGTGGTTTGACTGGATCTACCGTGCGCTGGTGTTGCTGGTGGTCGCGTGCCCATGTGCACTGGTGATTTCGACCCCGGTGACCATCGTCAGCGGCCTCGCGGCAGCGGCGCGCAAAGGCATTCTGGTCAAGGGCGGCGTGTACCTGGAGGGCGGTTTCAAGCTCGACTATCTGGCGCTGGATAAAACCGGGACGATTACCCACGGCAAACCGGTGCAGACCGATTACCTGTCCCTCGATCCAACTGCCGATGCCACGGCGCCGGCCATCGCCGCGGCGTTGGCCGGTCGTTCCGATCACCCGGTGTCGCTGGCCATCGCCAATGCCGCTGTGGATAAAAACTTCGCTGCGCTGAGTGTGGATAACTTCGAAGCACTGGGCGGGCGTGGCGTCAAAGGTGAAATCAACGGCCAGACCTACCACTTGGGCAACCATCGCTTGGTCGAAGAGTTGGGCCTGTGCTCGCCGGCACTGGAAGAAAAACTCTTCGCGCTGGAGAAACAGGGCAAATCCGTGGTGCTGCTGCTTGACGGCTCTGGCCCACTGGCTCTGTTCGCTGTGGCGGATACCGTCAAGGAATCCAGCCGCGAAGCGATCCGTCAGTTGCATGAACTCGGGGTGAAAACCCTGATGCTCACCGGCGACAACGTTCACACCGCCCAGGCGATTGCTGCGCAGGTTGGCATCGACGAGGCCCGTGGCGACTTGCTGCCGACCGACAAACTGCAAGCCATCGAAGAGCTTTATGCACAGGGCCGCCGAGTCGGCATGGTCGGCGACGGCATCAATGACGCGCCGGCACTGGCCCGCGCCGAGATCGGTTTCGCCATGGCCGCTGCTGGTACCGACACTGCTATCGAAACCGCCGATGTCGCCCTGATGGACGACGATCTGCGCAAAATCCCGGCGTTCATCAGCCTGTCGCGCAATACCGCGAGCATCCTGAAACAGAACATCGCGTTGGCACTGGTGATCAAAGCTATCTTTCTTGGGGTAACCTTCGCCGGAGTCGCCACCATGTGGATGGCGGTGTTCGCCGACATGGGCGTGAGCCTGTTGGTGGTGTTCAACGGTTTGCGCCTGCTGCGCAAATAGATGAGGAAAGGTTGTGCTGAGTGCCGAGCTGAAAGCGTTTTACATGGTCGCCCGCTTGGGCAGCATTACGCTGGCGGCGAAAAAACTCGGCCTCAGCCAACCGACCGTGACCACGCAGATCCGCAATCTGGAAAGTCAGTATTCGGTGGAGTTGTTCTATCGCGGCGGTCGGCGTCTGAGCGTCAGCGACGAAGGTGCGCGGTTGCTGCCGATGGTCAAAATCTTGTTGCAGCAGGAAGCGGACATCGAATTCTTCCTGCGCAACAGCGGGCAGGTGCAGGGGACTTTGCGCATTGCCGCTACGGCGCCGTATTACATCCTCGATCTGGTGAAGACCTTCCGCGAGCGCTTGCCGCAGGTGGAAGTGTCGGTGGAAATCGGTAACTCGCAGCAGGTGCTGGAAGCGCTGGAGGATTACCGCGTGGACATCGCCGCGTCGTCGCAATTGCTTGATGACGCGCGGTTGATTCGTCGGGTGTTGGGCACTGATCCGCTGGTGCTGGCGGTGCATCGCAATCATCCGCTGGCGGCGCAGGAGCATGTGGCGTTGAGTGCGCTGGCCGGGCATACGTTGTTGATGCGTGAATCCGGTTCAACCACACGGCGGCTGACGGAAGAGTTGCTCGCGAGTGCCGGGGTGAGCTTCGGGCCGTTGCTGGAGATTGGTAGTCGTGAGTCTATCCGTGAGGCGGTGTTGCGCAATATCGGCATCAGTATCATTGCCCGCCAGGAAGTGCCGCATGACCCGCAGTTGCGCGTGCTGACGATCGAAAATGCGCCGCAAATTCCCGAATATCTCTATTGCCTGAAAGAGCGCAAGGGCGCGCGGTTGCCGGCGGCGTTTCTTGGGTTGGCGCAGGAAATGTCCCCTGCGTAATGATCGTTCCCACGCTCAGCGTGGGAATGCAGCCCGGGACGCTCTGCGTCCCAAGAGCCGAACGCGGAGCGTCCGATGAGGCATTCCCACGCAGAGCGTGGGAACGATCGGTAGTGAACCAAAATCCCCGAATACCACTATCACCAGTTTTTGCCTCACTGCCACATGACGGACGCATTACAACTCTAGGATTGGCCTCATCTGCTTGATGAGGTCTGTCCATGAATCCTGCCATCGCAACTGCCCTGACCAACCCCGGTGCGCCGATGAAAGTGCGCGGCGTACAGAAACGCTTCGGCGCTTTCACCGCGCTGGATAATGTGTCCCTCGACGTCGCCGCCGGTGAGTTGGTGTGCCTGCTCGGCCCGTCGGGCTGCGGCAAGACCACGTTGCTGCGTTGCATCGCCGGTCTGGAAAAGCAGGACAGCGGCGAGTTGTACCTCGGCGATCGCGATGTCTCGCACCTCGCCCCGCAAGCCCGCGACTACGGGATTCTGTTCCAGTCCTACGCACTGTTCCCCAATCTGACCGTCGAGGCGAATATTGCCTACGGCCTTGCTGGCAGCGGGCGCGACGAAGTGCGCCAGCGCGTCGGCCAGATGCTCGAACTGGTCGGCCTCACCGGCAGCGAGAAAAAGTACCCCGGCCAATTGTCCGGCGGCCAGCAGCAACGCGTCGCGCTGGCCCGCGCTCTGGCGCCGGCACCGTCGCTGCTGTTGCTCGACGAACCGATGTCCGCCCTCGACGCCCGCGTCCGCGAGCATCTGTGCACCGAGCTGCGCCAACTGCAACGCAACCTCGGCATCACCACGCTGATGGTCACGCACAATCAGGACGAAGCCATGCTGATGGCCGACCGCATCGCCGTGATGAACAACGGCCGCGTCGAGCAGTACGCCACGCCGCAGGAAATCTACAACCGCCCGGCCACGCCGTTCGTGGCCGAGTTTGTCGGCCAGGGTAACTGGCTGCCGTTCCAGCGCAGCAGCGCCAGCCACGCCAGGGTTGGCGGGATGGATGTGCGTCTGGCGGATGGCAGTGTGAGCGGCGCCTCGGGCCGACTGTTCTGCCGCCCGGAAGCGATCAACGTCAATCCGCTGGTGCATGAGGAAAACCTGTTCCCGGCCAAAGTCCGCGAGATCACCTTCCTCGGCAACCGCTGCCGCATGAGCTTCGAACTTGATCAGTTGCCGGGCCACGCACTGCTCGCCGAACTCGCGCCGGAAGCCATGCCGCGCCTCGGCGCCCAGCAAATCATGGTCGCCTTGCCGCCGCGCAGCCTGCAGGTGTTTGCCTGATGAACAGCAATCTCGCGCTGCCGCTACCGCACAAGCAGGTGCGCCAGACTTCGAAAGCCGAGATCGGCGACCGCATTTTTGTCGTCGGCGGCAAAGTTGTCTTGCTGCTGTTGCTCGGCGTCGCGGTGTTGCTGCCGTTGCTGGCGATCTTCTGGCGCGGCTTCAGCAGTGAAGCCGGGCAGGGCGGTGGCTGGCTCGCGGCGAAGGAGTTGGTGACCAGCGAGAATTTCCACTGGCTGCTCGGCAACAGCCTGAAAGTTTCCCTCAGCGTCGCGGCCATCGTCGTACCGCTGGCCTACCTGTTTGCCTACGCGCTGCAACGCACGCTGATTCCGGCGAAAGGCATCTGGCGCGTGATTTCCCTGCTGCCGCTGATGGCGCCGTCGATGCTGCCGGGGATTGCGCTGGTCTATCTGTTCGGCAACCAAGGCATGTTGCGCGGGCTGCTCTCGGACAACATCTATGGATTCTGGGGGATTGTGCTGGGTGAGGTGATTTACACCTTCCCGCATGCGCTGATGATTCTGCTCTCGGCATTGTCGCTGGCCGATGCGCGCTTGTTCGATGCGGCGTCGAGCATGGGCGCCAGTCCCGCCAAGGCTTTCCGCAGCATCACCTGGCCGGCCACTCGCCAAGCGGTGTTTGCCGCGTTCTGTCTGGTGTTCACCCTGACCATCACCGATTTCGGCGTGCCGGTGGTGGTCGGTGGCGACTATCAAGTGCTGGCGCTGGAAGCTTACAAAGCCGTGGTCGGCCAACAGCAATTCGGTCGCGGCGCCTTGATCGGCATGGTGCTGTTGCTGCCGGCGCTGTTCAGCTTCGGCGTCGATGCCTGGCTGCGTCGTCGTCATGGTGATTCCATGAGCGGTCGCGCTCAGGTGTTCAAACCGGCGCCGTCGAAGTTGCGTGATGGCTGCTATCTGGCGATTGTTTTGCTGATCAGCGCCGCGTTGATTCTGGTGTTCGGCATGGCGGTGTTTTCCTCGCTGGTGAAGTTCTGGCCGTACAACCTGTCGCTGTCACTCAACCATTACCAGTTCAACGAAACCGCTGGCGGTGGCTGGCTGGCCTACAGCAACAGTTTGAAGATGGCTTTGGGCACGGCGTTGATCGGCAGCGTGCTGATTTTCACCGGCGCTTACCTGATGGAGAAAACCCGCACTCAGCGAGGCCTCAATCTGACCTTGCGCATGCTCAGTTTTGTGCCGATGGCGGTGCCAGGGCTGGTGCTCGGTCTGGGTTACGTCTTCTTCTTCAACCTCACGGGTAACCCTCTGCATGTGCTCTACGGGACGATGACGCTGCTGATCGTCTGCACGATTGCGCACTACCTGACCACCGCACAAATGACCGCGACCACCGCGCTGCGCCAACTCGACGCCGAGTTCGAGGCGGCAGCGCTGTCGCTGAAGGCGCCGCTGTATCGCCACTACCTGCGCGTCACCCTGCCGATCTGCCTGCCGGCGCTGCTGGACATTGTGCGCTACCTGTTCGTCTCGGCGATGACCACCGTTTCCGCTGCGATCTTCCTCTACAGCCCCGACACCATCCTCGCGGCAGTCGCGGTGCTGAACATGGATGACGCCGGCAACGTTGGCGGTGCGGCGGCGATGTCGACCCTGATTCTGTTCACCTCGGCGGGCGTGTCCTTGCTGCTGGCGTGGGCTTCGCGCGGCTTGCTGCGCCGTTCTCAAGCCTGGCGGCAAACCGCGCCCGGTCACTGATTCAACTCACTTACAGGAAAACGATCATGTTCAAGCCTATGGCCCTGGCCGCTGCTGTGCTCGCTACTTTTAGCCTGAATGCCTTCGCGGCAAAAACCGAGTTGACGGTGTACACCGCCCTCGAGGCCGAGCAACTGAAGTCCTACAAAGAAGCCTTCGAAAAGGCCAACCCGGACGTCGAGATCAAATGGGTGCGTGATTCCACCGGGATCATCACCGCCAAACTGCTCGCCGAAAAGGCCCGTCCGCAGGCTGACGCGGTTTGGGGCCTGGCGGCTTCCAGTCTGGCGATCCTCGATCAGCAAGGCATGCTGCAGAGCTACGCGCCAAAGGACCTCGGCAAGATCGGCGCGAACTACCGCGACGCCGCTAACCCGCCAGCCTGGGTCGGCATGGACGTCTGGGCCGCGACCATTTGCTTCAACACCGTCGAGGCCGAGAAGCAGGGCCTGAGCAAGCCCGTGAGCTGGCAGGATCTGACCAAGCCTGAGTACAAGGGCAAGATCGTCATGCCCAACCCGGCGTCGTCCGGCACCGGTTTCCTCGACGTCAGCGCCTGGCTGCAAACCTTCGGCGAGAAGCAGGGCTGGGCCTATATGGACGGTCTGCACCAGAACATCGGCCAGTACGTTCACTCCGGTTCCAAGCCTTGCAAACTGGCAGCGGCGGGGGAATTCCCGATTGGTATTTCCTTTGAATACCCGGCGGTACAGCTCAAGCGTCAGGGCGCACCGCTGGACATCATCCTGCCGAAGGAAGGCCTGGGTTGGGAGATCGAAGCGACGGCGGTGATCAAAGGTACGCCGCATGAAGAGGCAGCCAAGAAGCTGGCTGACTTCTCGGCGAGTGCTGAGGCGATGGATCTGTACAAGGAGAACTTCGCTGTCCTCGCGCAGCCAGGGATCGCCAAGCCGCAGACCGAATTGCCGGCGGATTACGAGCAGCGCCTGATCAAGAACGACTTTGCCTGGGCGTCGAAGAATCGCGACGAGATCCTCACTGAATGGCGCAAGCGCTATGACGGCAAGTCCGAGAAAGTCGCCGCCAAGTAACCGTTGCCGATCGTTCCCACGCTCCGCGTGGGAATGAATCCCGTGACGCTCCGCGTCACTATGGACGCAGAGCGTCCTTGGCTGCATTCCCACGCAGAGCGTGGGAACGATCATTGAGGTAGCTTCATGACACAACAACAAGACTTGCTGATCGTCGGCGCCGGCATTCTGGGCCTGTCCCACGCCTACGCCGCCGCCAAACGCGGTCTCAAGGTCGCCGTCTTCGAACGCACCGCCACGCCGCTGGGCGCCTCGGTGCGCAACTTCGGCCAAGCCTTGGTCACCGGCCAACCGCCGGGCCCAATGCTCGAGCTGGCCAAAGCCAGTCGCGAAATATGGGGTGGCTGGGCGCAGCTCGCCGGTTTGCAAATCAAGCGCAACGGTTCCTATCTGTTCGCCCGCACTGAAGCCGAAGAACATCTGCTCGAAGCCTTCTGCAACGGTCGCGCCGTGGAACACGGTTACAACATTCAGTTGCTGCGCGGCGCTGCCTTGCGCGATCTGTATCACGGTCAGTTCAGCCACCACCGTGCCGCTTTGCACGGCATGGACGATCAACAGCTGTATTCGCGCGAAGCGATTCCGGCACTGATCGATTATCTGCGCCGCGACCTTGGTGTGGAGTTTCATTTCTCCACGCTGGTGCGCGACGTCGAACCGGGGCGTCTGCACAGCACCGCCGGCAGCTTCACGGCGAAGCAGATTATCGTCTGCTCCGGCCACGATTATCAGACTTTGCTGGCCGAGCCGATTGCCGCACTCGACCCGCAAATCTGCCGCCTGCAAATGCTCCGCGCCAAACCGCAGACCGAACTGAATCTGCAACACGCCTTGCTCACCGGCCTCAGCTGCGTGCATTACGGCGCCTTCGCCGATCTGCCGGAAGCGGCGGCGGTGCAGGCGCAAATCCTCCATGAGCAACCGCACCTGCACGACAACGGTATTCACCTGCTGATCAGCCCGACGCCGTACGGCGAGCTGATCATCGGCGACTCGCACCATTACGGCAGCGATCCTTCCCCGTTCAACGCCGAGCAAGTGGACAACTGGATGCTCGAACTGGCCGAGCAGACGCTGGGCTGCAAGGTGCAAGTGGTCGAGCGCTGGCAGGGCGTCTATGGTTCCCGGGGGCCGGGGCCGTTCTCGTTCCTGCGCCCGGCACCCGGGTTGAGTGTGGCGCTGATGCACACCGGCGTCGGCATGAGCGTCGGCCCGGCGTTGGCGGAGCGCAATATCGCGCAGTTGCTGGAGGAAGATTGATGACAGGTCACGAGCAAGTCGTCGCCCGGGTGTTCGGCTTGTATGAACGCTATGGCACTAGCGATTACATCGGCGAGCCGGTGTCGCAGATCGAGCACATGTCCCAGGCCGCTGAGTTGGCGATGGCCGAAGGCTTCGATGACGAAGTGGTGCTGGCGGCGTTCTTCCATGACATCGGCCACCTGTGTGCCGAGGGCGCGGAAAACATGGGCGGGTATGGCGTGGTCAGTCATGAACGGCTGGGTGCGGACTATTTGCGTGAGGCCGGGTTCAGCGAGCGCATGGCGCGGCTGGTGGAATATCACGTGCAGGCCAAGCGGTATCTGACGTTGCGTGAGCCGGGGTATTTTGATCGGCTGAGTGAGGCGAGTCGGCGGACGCTGGCGTATCAGGGCGGGGTGATGACGGAGGCTGAGGCTGATGAGTTTGCGCGGGATCCGTTGTGTGCGGTCAGTCTGCGGATGCGCCAGTGGGATGAGCTGGCCAAGGAGATGGCGGTGCCGGTGATGGATCTTGGGGTTTTGAAGCGTAAGGCTGCGAGATTGTTGTCTACTGTGTGATTGTCGCCCTCACCCCAGCCCTCTCCCGGAGGGAGAGGGAGCCGATTTTCATGCCTTTCAAACCTGAGTTCGACTGGATATCTCAGGTCGACGTATGACGGAAGAACAACACGGTCAGCTCCCTCTCCCTCTGGGAGAGGGCTGGGGTGAGGGTCGGCGTCTACAGCTCAAGCACCTTCCCCACCAACGCCTCAATCTGCTCCTGCCTTTCCGCTTGATTCAATTTCGCCTGCGGATTGAGCGACGACCACTGCGGATGCGCCCGCGCCTTGCTCAATGCCTCCGGCAACTTGCCCTCGCGCCAGGTCTTGTCCTGCGGTGTTGCCACCTGAATGCTGTCCATCGCCGCATGCCCACGCTGATCCAGCGCCAACACCAACTGCCGCTGACGCAACGCCAGCAGCCGCAACACCCCGTCATCCACCGTCAGCTCACGCTGCCCTTTGATCTTGCCCAGCAAGCGACTGCCATAACTACGCGCCGTCTGCAGCGCACCACCGGCAATCGCCCCAGCCAACGCCGCAGCGCCGAGGGTAATCCCGCCAACCAGCAAATCCACGCCAGCCCCCGCCGCCGCACCGGCAGCAATGCCGCCACCCACGCGCACGCCGAGTTGCTTTAAGGTCTCAGGGTTGAACAAATCATCGCCCCAACGTCCATCCAGCAACGGCAAATCACTCGCCGCCGCATCTTGCGGGCGGAACGCATACAGCTTGAGCAGCGCCTCAACACACTTCTGCTCACGCTGGCGCACAGCTTTGCGCAGTTCACTGATCGCCTGCTGTTCCTGCTCGGCTTCACTGACCACACTGCGCCGACACGCGGCGCAGTCGATCAACAATTCAGCAATCAATCGCGCCGCACTTTGCTGACGGGCAAGGCGCTGAGCCTGCTGATCGGCAATCAACCGCTCCAATTGTGGCCGAGCATTCTCCAGCAACAACGAGAGACTTTCGTACAGCCGTCGCTCGCCATCCTCCGGCGGCGCCACACTGTCGAAACGCACAAGCGCATGCAGTCCGAGCCGCGCCAAAGCCTCACGCCAATCCGGCTCGCGATGGTTGGCGCTGCTGACAAAATTCAGTACCGGCAGCAGCGGTTTGCCGCAACTGGCGAGTACTTCCAGCTCATCGCGATACTTGGCCAACACCGGTTCGCGGGCGTCGATCACATACAAACCGGCGTCGGAAGCAAGCAGTTGCCGTAGCACTTTCGCCTCCTGCTCGAAACGCTGGCGCGCTTCGCTGCCGTCGAGAAACCGCGCCAGCCGCGCCGGGCCATCGAGGCGTTCGCCGGGCCGCTCCAGTCGTTCGAGAAAATCCAGCAGAGCGATCGCATCTTCCAGGCCAGGCGTGTCGTAGAGGTCGAGTAACGGCTCGCCGTCCACCGACAACCGCGCACCTTCGACATGCCGCGTGGTGCTCGGGCGATGGGAGACTTCGCCGAAGCCGACATCGCGTGTCAGCGTGCGTAGCAGCGAGGTTTTGCCGACGTTGGTGTGGCCGACCACCGCGAGTTTCAGCGGCGCTTTCCAGGCATCAGTCATGGCCACTCTCCAGCCAGTTCAACGGCGCGCAATCGGCAAACGGCAGTTCCAGCTGTTGCAGCGCGGTGTGCCAGTCGCCGAGGCGCTCGGCATCCAGTGCTTCGCCCGGTGGCGCTTGCAGCAGCCACACGCGAGTCTCGCCCGCGCTGCGCGCTAGTTCAGCGATCAAGGCGAGGCTGCCGCGATCCGGCGAGCGCCGTGGGTCGCAGGCAATCGCCAGACGTGCCGGTGGAAAACGGCTGAGTTGTTCGAGGAGTTTGTGGCGTGATTCGCGGCTGTCGAGGATGCCGGCGTTGCTGACATTCTTTGGCAGCGCGGGCGGCCATGGGCGTTGTTCGTCAAGTTCGATGGCCACCAGCAATGCGCCTTCACTGGCGAATTCGCCGACGGCGCTTTCGACGCGGTGCAATTGTGCCGGCTCCGGGTCGTTGACGCCGAGGCGTTCGCTGGTTGGCATCAGACGTTCGCGCAGTTGCGCGTAGCCGGGCAGGTTCAAGTCCAGACGCAAGCGATCCCGACCACGCTTCCAGCGCCAACGGCAGAACAGCATCAGCAGCAGACGGGGTAGCACGCCATAGATCAGCACCGCGCCGACCAGCCATATCGCCCACATCTGGCGAACCAGGACGCGGTTGTAATCGGTGTCCAGCGTCACGCGAATCATGTCCACGCTCGGCGCACTCCAGCCCAGCGCATGGGGAATGACCGTCAACGCATCAGTCAGTGCCGCGAAGAAGTCTGCGCCCAGCAGCGTGCTTTCCCAGATGAAGTCATATTGCCGAGTGGCCATCATCAATATCAGCATGCTTAGCGCGCTGAACATGATCAGCAGCCACAGGCCATTGACCAGCGTGCCAATCGCCCAGCGATTGAGTTTGTGGCGTTGCAGCAAGACCAGTAATGCGGGGGGTAACTGCGCGGCCTTGGCGTCCCGGGCAAATTTTTCGCTGAGCCACAGCCACAGGCGGCCGAGCGCTGCTCCGTGTTCGCCAGCGAAAAGCAGACCCAGCGCCCAGCTCAGCAGGAGGATCAGATTGACCCCGAGCAAGGTGCCCAGCGCCCAGAAAATATTGACCGCTCGTGTACCGTCGCCGAGCGCAGAAAATGCCATGCCTGCGCCAGTGACGCAGGCCAGTAGCGCCATTAGCACCAGCGCCAGACGCGCGCCTTGCAGCCAGTGTTTGAGGGCTGCCGTCAGCCCGTCACGCTCGGCCAGCCATAAAGCCCGGCGTTGAATGCGGCTCGGCAGATCGCCGCCGGCCGTGCGCGCCAGTCGGTTGGCTTCCAGATCTTCCAAGGGGCCTGCGTGTTCTTCGCGCAGGCGCACGGTCTCGGTCAGCCAGAGGTTTTGCAGTGGAGTCAGTTCAGTCACGCGGCGTCCCGTCGCTTAAATGAGCGCTGAGCATAACCGCTGTGGCGCTTATCGGGGTAAGCGCGGCTCTGGTATCCTCGCCGGCATGACTAAATCACTCCCCCTCAGCCTGATCGCAGCCCTCGGTGAAAACCGCGTGATCGGCGTCGACAACAGCATGCCCTGGCACCTGCCGGGGGACTTCAAATACTTCAAGGCCACCACCTTGGGCAAGCCGATCATCATGGGTCGCAAGACCTGGGATTCGCTCGGCCGACCATTGCCTGGACGCTTGAACATCGTGGTCAGCCGTCAGGCCAATCTGGTGCTCGAAGGTGCGGAAGTTTATCCGTCGCTGGAAGCGGCCGTGGTTCGCGCCGAAGAATGGGCGAAGGAGCAGGGCGTCGATGAGCTGATGCTGATCGGTGGTGCGCAGTTGTATGCGCAAGGGCTGGCGCAGGCGGATCGTCTGTATCTGACTCGCGTGGCGTTGAGCCCGGAGGGTGATGCGTGGTTTCCGGAGTTTGATTTGAACCAGTGGAAACTGGTGTCGAACGTTGAAAACCCGGCGGTTGAAGATAAACCCGCATACAACTTCGAAGTCTGGGAAAAGGCTTAAAAGCATCGCTGGCAAGCCAGCTCCCACAGGTCTTGAGGTGTTCACAAAATCTGTGTTCACCACAAAACATTGTGGGAGCTGGCTTGCCAGCGATAGCGGTCCTTCAGGCGCTAATCAGGCCTGAGCTAGCTCCGCATGCTCATCAGCATCCAGCAGTTCTTTATCGGTCTGCTGCATCACCTGACTGGTAATCGCCCCAGCGGTAATCGAACCACTCACGTTCAGCGCCGTGCGGCCCATATCAATCAGTGGCTCAACCGAAATCAGCAACGCCACCAGCGAAACCGGCAAGCCCATCGCCGGCAGCACGATCAGCGCCGCGAACGTCGCGCCGCCACCCACACCGGCCACACCCGCCGAACTCAACGTTACAATCGCCACCAGCGTCGCGATCCACAGCGGATCCAGCGGGTTGATGCCAACGGTCGGCGCAACCATCACCGCCAACATCGCCGGGTACAAGCCCGCGCAACCGTTCTGGCCGATGGTCGCACCGAACGATGCGGCAAAACTCGCCACCGATTGCGGAATCCCCAGACGCCGGGTCTGCGCTTCAATGCTCAGCGGAATGCTCGCCGCGCTGGAGCGGCTGGTGAACGCGAACGTCAGCACCGGCCAGATCTTGCGGAAGAAACGCAGCGGGTTGATCCCGGCCGCCGATACCAGCAAACCGTGCACGACAAACATCAGGCCCAGACCGAGGTACGAGACTACGACGAAACTGCCGAGTTTGATGATGTCTTGCAGGTTGGAACCGGCGACCACTTTGGTCATCAGCGCCAGCACGCCGTACGGGGTCAGTTTCATCACCAGACGCACCAGACGCATCACCCAGGCTTGCAGGGTGTCGATGGCATTGATCACTTTCTGACCTTTCTCGACGTCATCCTTGAGCAGTTGCAGCGCTGCGACCCCGAGGAACGCGGCGAAAATCACCACGCTGATGATCGAGGTCGGCTTGGCCCGCGCCAGGTCGGCAAACGGGTTTTGCGGGATGAACGACAGCAGCAGTTGCGGCACATTCAGGTCGGCGACCTTGCCGGCGTAGTCGGTCTGAATGGTTTGCAGACGGGCCATTTCCTGAGTGCCAGCGACCAGACCTTCAGCGGTAAGGCCGAACAGGTTGGTCAGGCCGATGCCGATCAGCGCCGCAATCGCGGTGGTGAACAGCAGGGTGCCGATGGTCAGGAAGCTGATCTTGCCCAGCGACGAGGCGTTGTGCAGACGCGCCACGGCGCTGAGGATCGAGGCGAACACCAGCGGGATGACGATCATTTGCAGCAACTGCACGTAACCGTTGCCGACCAGATCGAACCAGCCGATCGAGGCTTTCAGCACCGGGTTACCGGCACCGTAAACGGTGTGCAGAGCTACGCCGAACGCCACGCCGAGCACCAGTGCGAGCAGGACTTTTTTCGCCAGACTCCACGTGGTGTGGCGGGTTTGCGCCAGACCGAAGAGCAGGGCGAGGAACACCAGCAGGTTGAGAATCAACGGTAGATTCATGAGATCTCCAGGAAAGACTGTGCCAACAGCCTTCCGGGGCTGCTGCGAACCGGCAAGCCTAACAGCTTGATTTGCAATGATTTAATACCGAAATCTTAGGGCGTCCGTCGTTTTTGGAATAAGCCCGTGTCGCTCTCGGCAATGCATCTGGCGCAAACAGGGACGCGGGCGGTCGCTGACAGACGAGTACTGTCACACATATTTGTTAGCGTCGATTTCTTTGAATCAGGGAGAAGAGGCTTATGAAGTTCGCACCGAAATTTCTGGCTGTCGCACTGGCTGTGGGCATGGGTCTGGCCACTCAGGCGTTCGCCACCGACCTGAAACACTGGCCGGCCGATCAGGCCAAAGCGCTGGATGCGATGATCGCCGCCAATGCCAACAAAGGTAACTACGCGGTGTTCGACATGGACAACACCAGTTACCGCTACGATCTCGAAGAGTCGTTGCTGCCGTTCATGGAAAACAAGGGCCTGATCACCCGCGACAAACTCGACCCTTCCCTGAAACTGATGCCGTTCAAGGACACCGCCGACCACAAGGAAAGCCTGTTCAGTTACTACTACCGCCTCTGCGAAGTCGACGACATGGTCTGCTACCCGTGGGTGGCGCAGGTGTTCTCCGGTTTCACCCTCAAGGAACTCAAAGGCTACGTCGATGAGCTGATGGCTTCGGGCAAGCCGGTGCCAGCGACTTATTACGAAGGCGATGTGGTCAAGAAACTCGACGTCAATCCGCCGAAGATCTTCACCGGCCAGCAAGAGCTGTACAACAAGCTGATGGAGAACGGCATTGAGGTCTACGTGATGACCGCCGCCTCTGAAGAGCTGGTGCGCATGGTCGCGGCGGATCCGAAGTATGGCTACAACGTCAAACCGCAAAACGTCATCGGCGTGACCACCCTGCTGAAGAACCGCGAGACCAACGAACTGACCACTGCACGCAAGCAGATCACCGCCGGCAAATATGACGAGAAGGCCAACCTTGGCCTCGAACTGACCCCGTATCTGTGGACCCCGGCAACGTGGATGGCCGGCAAGCACGCGGCGATCCTCACTTACATCGACGAGTGGAAAAAACCGGTATTGGTCGGTGGCGATACGCCGACCAGCGACGGTTACATGCTGTTTCACGATGTCGATGTGGCCAAGGGCGGGATTCACTTGTGGGTCAACCGCAAGGACAAGTACATGACGCAAATCAACGGCATGATGGCCAAGCATGCGGCGGCGCAGGCGAAAGAAGGGTTGCCGGTGACGGCGGACAAGAACTGGGTGATCGTTAAGCCAGAAGAGATTCAGTAAGCCACACCGATCCAATGTGGGAGCGAGCATGCTCGCGAAAGCGTAGTGTTAGTTGATCGTTCCCATGCTCTGCGTGGGAATGCAGCCCGTGACGCTCCGCGTCACTGGACGCTCCGCGTCCCTTGAGACATTCCCACGCAGAGCGTGGGAACGATCAAAAAATGCCCCGCACTTGGCGGGGCATTTTTGTTGCCGCGATTTGACGCTTACAGCCCGTCGAGCATCGCTTTGTTACGCACAGCACCCTTGTCGGCACTGGTCGCCAGCAGGGCGTAGGCCTTGAGAGCGGTGGTCACTTTGCGTGGACGGATCTCGACCGGTTTCCAGCCTTTCTTGTCCTGCTCGGCGCGGCGTGCAGCCAGTTCTTCGTCGCTGACCAACAGGTTGATCGAGCGGTTCGGAATGTCGATCAGCACTTTGTCGCCGTCCTGCACCAGTCCGATCGCGCCGCCGGCAGCCGCTTCAGGCGAAGCGTGGCCGATGGACAGGCCCGAGGTGCCGCCGGAGAAACGACCGTCGGTGAGCAGTGCACAGGCTTTGCCCAGGCCTTTGGATTTCAGGTACGACGTCGGGTAGAGCATTTCCTGCATGCCCGGGCCGCCTTTCGGGCCTTCGTAGCGAATGATGACGATGTCGCCAGCCTTCACTTCGTCAGCGAGGATGCCGCGTACGGCGCTGTCCTGGCTTTCAAAGATCTTCGCGTTGCCTTCGAAGACGTGGATCGACTCGTCAACACCGGCGGTTTTCACCACGCAGCCATCGAGCGCGATGTTGCCGTATAGCACGGCCAAGCCACCTTCTTGCGAATAGGCGTGCTCGAAGCTGCGGATGCAGCCGTTCTCACGGTCGTCATCGAGGGTTTCCCAACGGGTCGACTGGCTGAACGCCGTCTGTGTCGGAATACCGGCAGGGCCGGCCTTGAAGAAGTGGTGCACGGCTTCATCGTCGGTCTGGGTGATGTCCCACTTGGCGATGGCTTCTTCCATGCTGCGGCTGTGCACGGTCGGCAGGTCGGTGTGCAGCAGGCCGCCACGGGCCAGCGAGCCGAGGATGCTGAAGATGCCGCCGGCGCGGTGCACGTCTTCCATGTGGTACTTCTGGATGTTCGGCGCCACTTTGCACAGTTGCGGAACGCTGCGCGAGAGACGGTCGATGTCGCGCAGGTCGAAATCGATCTCGGCTTCCTGAGCGGCAGCGAGCAAGTGCAGGATGGTATTGGTCGAACCGCCCATGGCGATGTCGAGCATCATCGCGTTCTCGAACGCCTTGAAGTTGGCGATGTTGCGCGGCAATACCGACTCATCGTTCTCGCCGTAGTAGCGTTTGCACAGCTCGACGATGGTGCGGCCGGCCTGCAGGAACAGTTGTTCGCGGTCGCTGTGGGTGGCGAGGGTCGAACCGTTGCCGGGCAATGCCAGACCCAGTGCTTCGGTCAGGCAGTTCATCGAGTTGGCGGTGAACATGCCGGAGCACGAACCGCAGGTCGGACAGGCGCTGCGCTCGTACTCAGCGACTTTCTCGTCAGAAGCGCTGGCGTCGGCGGCGATCACCATGGCATCGACAAGGTCGAGGCCGTGGGAAGCGAGTTTGGTCTTGCCGGCTTCCATCGGGCCGCCGGAAACGAAGATCACCGGAATGTTCAGGCGCAAGGCAGCCATCAGCATGCCCGGGGTGATCTTGTCGCAGTTGGAGATGCAGACGATGGCGTCGGCGCAGTGGGCGTTGACCATGTACTCGACGGAGTCGGCGATGATTTCGCGACTCGGCAGCGAATACAGCATGCCGTCGTGGCCCATGGCGATGCCGTCATCCACGGCGATGGTGTTGAATTCCTTGGCCACGCCACCGGCGCGTTCGATTTCACGGGCGACCAGTTGACCGAGGTCCTTCAGGTGCACGTGGCCCGGTACGAACTGGGTAAATGAGTTGGCAATGGCGATGATCGGCTTTTTGAAGTCGTCATCTTTCATCCCCGTGGCGCGCCACAGTGCGCGGGCACCGGCCATGTTGCGGCCGTGGGTGGATGTTTTCGAGCGGTAATCTGGCATGGAGCACTCCGGGCGGCTAATCAGGTATCAAAGGGGAGTGAGCTTCTATTGACGTCTGGAACACTCAGAAATGGCCGTGTGTCCGTGAAGTTGCCGATGACTTTGCGGGATCGCCGCTGGTCTCAGCCTGAGCTCATAAACCCGCCGGGGGATGAATGGCGATGAATCAGCCGATTCTACACCGCTGGCGTCTGGAGGGAATGGCGCAAAGCGTTGTTCCAGTGCAGACGGCGTGTATGGGATGACGACTGGCGGGTTTAATCACCGCCGGTCTGCGCCATGACGTTGCCTTCAAGGTTTTTCGCGCGACGGCTGAGCCGGTTGTTGAGCACCAGCGCGATCGCGCTCAGCAGGACAAAGCTGTAGCCCAGCGTCAATTGCAGATTGGCCGGACTGAGGCTGATCAATGCGCTGATCAGGCCGCCACAAATAAAGATGATCGTACTGCCCGCCGAGGCCGATGTGCCGGCGTTTTCAGGAAACAGGCCCATGGCCCGAGAGGTAGCGGCGGGGCGGGCAATGGTGGTGCCAGCGGTGCAAATCAGCATCGGGATCAACACCGTGGCCGGTGCCAACACATGATTGGCTGCCAGGTACAGCATTGCCAGTCCCGACAGCAGTATCAGGCTCAGCCCGGTGAAGATTTGCTGAACCGGCGTGATGCGTCGATTGAGTACCGCGGCGATGATCCCGCCGACAACATACGCCGCACCGTAAACCAGCAGGATCAGCGAAAAGTCGTAAGGCGCGAGTTGCAGTTGGTCCATGAAAATCAGCGGCGAAATCACGATGAACGAGAAGTGGCAGGCGAAGGCAAACGCCGAAATCAGCCAGTAGCCGACAAACTCGAAGTCGCCCAACACGCGTCGGTATGATTGAAAGAAGCCGGTCGGCGAACCACCTGAGGCCGGACGGCTGCTCGGTAAAAACAGCCAGGCCTTGATCAGCACCATGGCGGACAGTGCGCAAAAGACCCAGAAGCTGCCGCGCCAACCAAGTGTCGCCTGGAGAAAAGTCCCGGCCAGCGGCGATACCGAAATGAATATCCCGGTCGCCGTGACCATCAGGATCCGTAACCGGTCGCGCTCTTCACCTTCGAACAGATCCTGCACCAGTGCCTGCGACAGCACGAAACATCCACAGCCCAAGGCCTGCATCACCCGAAATACCAGGAATAGCGTGTAATCGGAGGTCATCACGCAACCGAACGCACCCAGCATCGATACGCTCATGCCGGCGAGTAACAGGCCCTTGCGCCCGATCACGTCCGAGAGGGGGCCGATCAAGAGCTGGGCAAACGCGATCCCCACGGCGAACAGGCTGATGGACAGTGCGATGTCTGCCGGTGAACGGAGAAAGTGCGTCGCCATTGCCGGGAAGGAGGGCAGCAGCACGTCCAGTGGAAACACACCCAGCAGCACCATGGCCAGCAATAGGCTGACAGCGGCGCGGCGCTGCCTTGTGGTTGCCACGGATTGTCCTTTATCCATCGATCAGTCCTGCCTTGGCGAAAAGTTTCTGGTTCTGGGGAAGTGCGAAAAAACCGGCCTTGCGTAGTGCGTCCAGCGTTGCGATGGCGCCTGATCGTGCACGGGCCCGGTTGGCTTGCACCGTTGCCATGCCGCCGACGATTTGTTTCACGTCACTGTCGGCGATGCCTGCCCCTCGCAGGCTCTGTTGCAGCCAACGTTCGTCGGCCTCGAAAAAAATCCCGATGATCTCCAGCAGTGTCCGGCTCACAAACGCACGCTGGCGGCTGTTCATCGACAGCCAGAAATAATGGAACACCTCGCTGAAGTAGCGGCTGTGGCGGGCTTCGTCAGTCAGGTGGTCGCGCAGCATGTCGTTGACGCTGGACACCAGGCTGTCGCGGCAGACGTCCAGCAGCTCGCGGGCAATGATGGTTTCCGAGACGAAGCCGAGCAGAAACCATGCCAGTGGCCGATTGTTTTCCGGGGTGCGGGCGATCAGTGCGTTGAGGCGGCTGATACGCTTCGGAATCGTCGGACGTCCGGTGAACCCGTAGAACGCGGCGATCTGTTCGGCGAGACGATTGGAGAACAGCGCGTGATAACCCTCGTCGGTGTAGAGCTGCAGCGCGGCGTGCTTCATCGGCAGAGGCACGTAAAGGGGCAGTTCCCGGTGCACGATGACTTCCACTGCACGATTGACGATGCGGTGTTCAAGCAAGGTGGTGTAATCGAGAAAATGCACCAGATGGTTGGCTGCCAGTCGATGCTGTACGTCGCACCCCGCCGCTTGGATGGCCGGATGTGCCAGATAAGGCAGAAATGCCGGCGGGAACCAGTGGCGGGTTTGCAGTTGCAGCGGCACATCGTCGGGCAATTGATAGTCATGGGTACTGCTGCGCACCGAGGCCCGGCTTTCCCAGTCTCCCAAGGTGAATTTGAGCGCCCAGGACACCGGCGCTTGATCAGGGTCGGCCATCGACAGGGTCATGCCTGTCCCTCGCGCAACAGCTCGCGCATTTCGTGGCACATCACTTGCCCGTCGCTTTGTCCACAGCCAACAAAGAACAGCGGTTGTTCAGCGCTGCCCTCGAGATTGAGCAGTGCTTCGACCTGCTGGTCGGCAAATGCGCCGGTCAGCCAGGTGTTGAGACCCAGTGCCGTGGCGACCAGTTGAAAGGTTTGCGACAAGTGGCCCGCTTCAACGAAGGCCATGCGATAGGCCCGCGAGTGTTCGTACTTCCACCAGAGCCGGTCAAAACGGGCGGTGATGAACAATCCCAGCGGCAGGTTGTTGATGAAGTGCTGACCGCCGAGCAATTGGCCCAGCGCTGGTTGAGGCAGCGGATTGATCCGGCTCAGGGTGTGGTCGGCCGGATGATAGGCATAGATGCCCGGTTCCAGGCCATCGACGTTCTGCACCAGGAGGAAGCCTTCGCAAGCGTTCAGGCCCCCCGCGGAAGGACTGCTTCGCCGTGCGCTTAGTCCTTGGGCGATGCTGTCGTCGCGATCATTGTCTCGTTCATGGAGATAACCGAGGGAAAGGTAAAGCAGGGTGCCGACGTCCTTCAGCGTTATCGCTGCACCTGTATAGGAACGGCAGGTTTTGCGCTGGAGCAGAACATTTCCCAAACTGTCGTTGTTCAAAGCGCACGGCGCAGGCAGGGCGATACGCTGTTCGGGTGCTGGCGTCGGGCGGTCTGTAGCAGGCTGTGGGGTGGCCAGTACTTCGTTGCAGTGCGCCAGATATTGCCTGGACCACTCGTGAATATTCTGTGGGGTATGTTCGCAGGGAATATTTTGTGTGCCGATGTGATAAATCTTCGACAGCTCATCCCAGCCCCATGGCGGATTGTCTATTTTTGAAACGGTAAGAATGTCTGCGCTCAATAGTTGTGTGTCTATTATGTTGTGCGCGTCGAACAGTTGAGGGTTGTTGATTAGTTGCGCAAGGCGAGTTGCATAGTTCAGGTCAAGCTCGTGTTGTGTATGGTTTTTGTAATTCCATACAACTTGTCCGGTCGGGCGCGGCAATATAAACAAGTAAGGATTGATGTGCATATTAATCGTTTCACTCTGGAAGAAGTCAAAAGGACGCTGGGTTGCCGGCACTCCCCAGCGTCCTGACTTACTTAGCGGGCTTTAGGGGCAACCAGAAAAGCCAGGTTTGCGATTTTTTTACTTTCCAGAGAAATACTTTTCATGATGTGAACTCCTTGTTCATTGATAGTTGAAGTCACCTCGTGGTGACAACTTCATAATAGTTTGTAATGGATGATTGGCAAGGGGATATTAGGTAGGAAATTTCCAGTAATTTTGTCGGAGCAATCTTTAGCTGGAAATAAACTTGTAGGGTAAGTTTCAGTAATTAAAAGGCGTAAGGAAATGTCCTGCATGTCTGCGGGAATATAATTGTAGGAAGTCCAGGGAGATAGCGAAGGGAAGGGCGATGCCAGAAACCAAAACGGGGAGCCTGCTGGCTCCCCGTTATCCGCAAAAAATCAGCTGTTGGGCAGCAGGCGGCAGGTGATGCTCTTGATGTAGCGCGTTTCGGCGATGGCAGGGTGCACCGGGTGATCCGGACCCTGGCCGCCCCGCTCGAGCAACTGGATGTTGCGATCCAGGTGACGGGCGCTGGTCAGCAGGATGTTCTGCAGGTCATCTTCCGGCAGGTGCATCGAGCACGACGCGCTGACCAGGATGCCGTCCTTGTTGAGCAGGCGCATGGCTTGCTCGTTCAGGCGACGGTAGGCGCCTTCGCCGTTTTTCATGTCTTTCTTGCGTTTGATGAACGCTGGCGGGTCGGCCACGATCACGTCGAAGCGCTCTTCGCTGGCTTTCAGCTCTTTCAAGGCTTCGAAGACGTCGCCTTCGATGCAGGTCATCTTGTCGGCGAAACCGTTCAGCGCGGCATTGCGCTCAACGCCGTCGAGGGCGAAAGCCGAGGCGTCGACGCAGAACACTTCGCTGGCGCCGAACGCGGCAGCCTGCACGCCCCAGCCACCGATGTAGCTATAGAGGTCGAGGACGCGTTTGCCTTTGGCGTAAGGGGCCAGGCGTGCACGGTTCATGCGGTGGTCGTAGAACCAGCCGGTTTTCTGACCCTGAATGACCGGGGCTTCGAACTTCACGCCGTTCTCTTCCAGCGCCACCCACTCCGGCACCAGGCCGAACACGGTTTCGACGTAGCGGTTGAGGCCTTCGGCATCACGGGCTGCGGAGTCGTTCTTGAACAGGATGCCGCTTGGCTTGAGCACTTGGGTCAGGGCCGCGATCACGTCATCTTTGTGCGCTTCCATGGTCGCCGAGGCGATCTGCACCACAAGAATGTCACCGAAACGGTCAACGACCAGGCCTGGCAACAGGTCGGAGTCGCCGTAGACCAGACGGTAGAACGGTTTGTCGAACAGGCGCTCGCGCAGTGACAGGGCCACGTTCAGACGGTGCACCAGCAGCGATTTGTCCAGCGCAACTTTAATATCGCGCGACAGCAGGCGGGCGCAGATCAGGTTGTTCGGGCTCATCGCCACGATGCCCAACGGCTTGCCGCCAGCGGCTTCGAGGATGGCCTGGTCGCCGGCATTGAAGCCGTGCAGCGGGGTGGCGGCTACATCGATTTCGTTGCTGTAGACCCACAGGTGACCGGCGCGCAGGCGACGGTCGGCGTTGGCTTTGAGGCGCAAGCTAGGCAGGGACATGACGTCGCTCCGGAAAAAAGAGCGGGAGTATAGCGTGTTGCGACTTGTACCGGGTTTGATGAGCGATGAAACGCTGATGGCCTCTTCGCGAGCAGGCCCGCTCCCACAGGGGATTTGTGACTGACACAAGATCAATGTGGGAGCGACGATTCGACTTGCTTGCGAAGGCAGTTGTGAATGCTACGCAGACAGTGCGTTGATCAACTCCTTGCTGAACGCCGGAATATCATCCGGCTGACGGCTGCTGATCAGGTGACCATCCTTGACCACTTCTTTATCGACCCAGTTGGCCCCGGCATTCACCAGGTCATCCTTGAGTGTCTTGTAGCTGGTCATGGTCTTGCCGTTGACCAGCCCGGCGGAAATCAGCAGCCATCCGCCATGGCAGATCACCGCAATCGGTTTGCCGGCAGAGGCGCCGGTCTTGACCAGATGCTGGGCATCCTGATCGATGCGGATGGTATCGGAGTTCTGCACGCCGCCCGGCAGGACGATCGCGTCGTACTGCTCGCTGCTGGCGCCCTGGAAGGTCTGGTCGACCTTGAAGTCATCCGCCGGTTTATCGTGGTTCCAGCCTCTGACCTTGCCGGCCTCGGCGGAAAGGATGTCGACTTGCGCGCCGGCTTGCTCCAGTGCCTGCTTGGGACCGGTCAGTTCGACCTGTTCGAAACCGTCTGTTACCAAAATGGCGACGCGTTTGCCGTTGAGGGAAGTGGCCATCGATAAGCTCCTGAGTCTGTGGGAGTTTGCCGCCGCAATGGGCCGGTGTGACCCGTTGGGCATTACAGATTCCGAAGCCTGGGCGTTAATGAAAGTTCCTGACAATTGCCCACTGGTGTGTCGTCTCGCGGTTTTTAGAGGTTAGAATCGCCGCCTGTCCCAGAGTGTGTACTTATGTCCCAAGAGCTGACCACCGAACAGATTCAACAATCGCTGCAAGGCATCAGCGTGCCGGCGCAACCGCAGATCATGGTGGATCTGCAAATGGAGCAGTACATGCCCGACCCGGACCTGGAGGTGATCGCCAAGCTGATCGCTCAGGATCCCGGTCTGTCCGGCTCGCTGCTGAAAATCGTCAACTCGCCGTATTACGGTCTGAGCAACAAGATCACCTCGATTCAACGCGCGGTGAATCTGTTGGGCAGCCGCTCGATCATCAACCTGATCAACGCGCAGTCGATCAAAGGCGAGATGAACGACGACACCATCGTTACGCTCAACCGTTTCTGGGACACCGCCCAGGACGTGGCGATGACGTGCCTGACGCTGGCCAAGCGTATCGGCACTCAGGCCGGCGATGAGGCGTATGCCTTGGGTCTGTTCCACGATTGCGGCGTGCCGTTGATGCTGCAACGCTTTCCTAACTACATGTCGGTGCTGGAAACGGCCTACGCCAATGCCAGCGCCGAATGTCGTGTCGTCGACACCGAGAACAGCGAGTTCAACACCAACCACGCCGTGGTCGGTTACTACACCGCCAAGTCGTGGCGCCTGCCGGAACACGTCAGTGCGGCCATCGCCAATCACCACAACGCCCTGGCGATCTTCAGCGATGAATCGTCGCGCAACAGTCAGCTGAAAAACCTCCTGGCGATCCTGAAGATGGCCGAGCATATTTGTGCGTCATACCGCGTGCTGGGCAACCAGACCGAAGATTCCGAATGGAACGCCGTCGGCCCGCTGGTACTCGATTATGTAGGACTGTCGGATTACGACTTCGAAACTCTCAAACAAACAATCCGCGACCTCGGCGCGCATTGATCCGAGAACGCCATGCCTGAACTGCCAGAAGTCGAAACCACCCGTCGCGGGATTGCCCCGCACCTGGAAGGCCAGCGTGTCAGTCGGGTGATCGTGCGTGACCGGCGGTTGCGCTGGCCGATCCCCGAAGACCTCGATGTGCGCCTGTCGGGGCAGCGCATTGTGCTGGTCGAGCGTCGCGCCAAGTATCTGCTGATCAACGCCGAAGTCGGCACGCTGATCAGCCACTTGGGCATGTCGGGTAATTTGCGTCTGGTTGAAGCCGGATTGCCGGCGCTTAAGCACGAACACGTCGATATCGAGCTGGAGTCGGGGCTGGCGCTGCGCTACACCGATCCGCGCCGGTTCGGCGCGATGTTGTGGAGCAACGACCCGCTCAATCATGAACTGCTGATTCGCTTGGGGCCTGAGCCACTGACCGATCTGTTCGATGGCGAGCGCTTGTTTCAGCTATCACGCGGGCGGTCGATGGCGGTCAAGCCGTTCATCATGGACAACGCAGTGGTGGTCGGGGTCGGCAATATCTACGCGACCGAAGCGCTGTTCGCCGCCGGGATCGATCCGCGCCGCGAGGCCGGAGGCATTTCCCGGGGGCGCTATCTGAAGCTGGCGATCGAGATCAAACGCATTCTGGCCGCTGCCATCGAGCGCGGAGGTACGACGCTGCGCGATTTCATTGGCGGCGACGGCCAACCGGGGTATTTCCAGCAGGAACTGTTTGTCTACGGCCGTGGCGGTGAACACTGCAAGGTCTGCGGTACCGGTTTGCGTGAGGTGAAGCTCGGCCAGCGTGCCAGTGTGTTCTGCCCGCGCTGCCAGACCTGAGGCAACAGGCTGAAAAAGTCCTACGGTCTATAGTGAGTGGTCTCACTGTTTAGCCCGAAGGATCGTGCCATGAAATCCTTGCAAACCCTCGTTATTACGCTGCTGCTGTGTTCCAGTCTGGCGGTTCAGGCCACGGAAAACGGCAGCGGCGATCCGCGTTACACCATCCAGAATCCACCGGCCTACGCGATGATCGGCGACTTGCTGATTGCCCGACCTTTATTGGTGGTGGCGACGGTGATCGGTGCGGGGGCGTTCGTCGTGTCGTTGCCGTTTACCGCACTGGGCGGCGGGGTGGGCGATGCCGGGCAGGCGCTGGTAGTTGATCCGGCTAAAGCCGCTTTTGTGCGGTGCCTGGGGTGTATCGGGGAGGGTTTTGAGCAGCGCGAGTAAGCTGATCAGGGATTTGCGGAGCAGCTAATGGCCCTTTCGCGAGCAGGCTCGCTCCCACAGGGGATTTGTGAGCGACGCAAATCCAATGTGGGAGCGAGCCTGCTCGCGAAGAGGCCCGAAAGATCGCTATAAAACTATCGAATCAGGCCTTGCCGGTAATCTTGCGGTATTTCTCCATCAACTGTTCTTCAGTCTCCGGATGCGCCTCGTCCAGCGGAATGCAATCCACCGGACAGACCTGCTGGCATTGTGGTTCGTCGTAGTGGCCGACGCACTGGGTGCACAGGTTCGGGTCGATCACGTAGATCTCTTCGCCTTGGGAGATGGCGGCGTTCGGGCACTCGGGTTCGCAGACGTCGCAGTTGATGCAATCGTCGGTGATGATCAGGGACATGCTAACTCCAGCCGGGGCGGCAGGCCCGGGCGCTATAAATCAATGCGCGCAATTGTGCCGCATTGGCGAGCGCAGTGCACGCGGCTGCGATCAAGGGCACGAGACTGCAATCTTTTAAAAGCAAAAGATCACAGCCTTCGGCAGCTCCTACTTCTTGAAGCGTAGGGTCAACGCATCAGCCACGGCCGGGTGGACGAACTTGCTGATATCGCCGCCCAGCGCGGCAATTTCCCGCACCAGCGTCGATGAAATGAACGAATAACGCTCGGACGGCGTGAGAAACAGGCTCTCCACATCCGGGGCCAACTGACGGTTCATGTTGGCCAGCTGGAATTCGTATTCGAAGTCCGACACCGCACGCAGACCGCGCAGGAACACGTTGGCGTTCTGCTCTTTGGCGAAATGCGCCAGCAGTGTCGAGAAACCGACCACTTCCACGTTCGGCAGGTGTTTGGTGACTTCGCGAGCCAGTTCTACCCGTTGTTCCAGCGGGAACAGCGGGTTTTTCTTCGGGCTGGCAGCGACTGCAATAATCACGTGGTCGAACAGGCGCGAGGCGCGTTCGACCAGATCGCCATGGCCCTTGGTAATAGGGTCGAAGGTACCTGGGTACAACACTCGGTTCATCGCGTCGTCCTGGCGGGAGTCCGTTGGGGAGTCGGATGGTATCGCAGCCGTCCCGGTCGGCCAAGTCGCCTGTTGGGTAAGAAAGCACTATAGACGAGGCAATAAATTGGTTTTTTCACGGGTTTCTCAGCCGATCGGCGAGGGAAGTCGCCAGTTGCGCGGTCAGGCCATACACCGATAGCTGCGGGTTGGCGCCGATGCTGGTAGGGAACAGCGAGCCGTCGTGAATCGACAGATTAGCCAGTTGATGATGCCGGCCGAGACTGTCGGTGACTGCGCTTTTCGGCTCTTCGCCCATCGCGCAACCGCCCATGACATGCGCGCTGCCCAGACGCGTGCGGTACAGTTCAAGGCTCAAACCATCGATCAGCGTGCGGGCCTCGGCCAGGGTTTTCAAGTAACGGGCGTCGGCGTGCATCGGCATCACCGCTTTCGCGCCGCCGGCGAACTGGATTTCGGCCATGACGTGAAAAGCCCGGCGCAAGCCTTCCCAGGCGTAGGGTGATACCTGATAGTCGAGCACGGGCGAACCATCGCCACGCAACTCGACGGTGCCGCCCGTGCTGTCCGGGTGAAAACCGTCACGCAGCAAGGCCAGCATGGCGTGGGTGTGCGGCAGGTCTGCCATATGTTGCGCGCTCTCTGCGCCAAAACCGCCGAGCAAGGTGGCAGCCAAGGCCGGGTGCAACGGCGGTACTTCGAGTTTGAAGGCCATCGGCCCGCTGGTGCCGTCCTTCCACTGGAAATGGTCGGAGTAGATCGACTGCGGTGCCCCGTAAAACGGGTTGATGACTTCGTCGAAGCGCGCTGCGGACATGTTCACCGGGTGCAGGAAGGTACGTTTTCCCAGGGTTTTATGTGGGTCCGCAGCATCCGAACGCAGCAGCAGCGCCGGGCTGTTGATGCCGCCGCCGGCCAGCACGTAATGCCGCGCCTTGACCGTGATTTTGCGTCCGGTCGGCGCGACGCAACGTTCGTCCATCGCCACGCATTGCAGGCCAGTGACCTTGTCGCCGTTGATCAGCAGCTTCTCCGCGCGGGCCAGATAAAGCAGTTCGCCGCCCATTTCCAATGTCGCCGGAATGGTCGTGACCATCATCGATTGTTTGGCATTGGTCGGACAGCCCATGCCGCAATAGCCGAGGTTCCAGCAGCCGCGCACGTTACGTGGGATCACGTGCCAGCTATAGCCCAGTTGCTCGCAGCCTTTACGGATCACGTCGTTGTTGGCGTTGGGTGGCACCATCCACGGGGCGACGCCGAGGCGCTGCTCCATTTTCTCGAACCACGGCGCCATCTCGGCAGGGCTGTGACCTTTGACGTTGTGTTCCTTGGCCCAGTGCTCGAGGGTCGGCTCCGGGGTGCGAAAGCTCGAGGTCCAGTTGATCAGCGTTGTGCCGCCGACAGCGCGGCCCTGAAGAATGGTGATCGCGCCGTCCTTGCTCATGCGCCCGATGCCTTCCTGATAAAGGCTGCTGTAGGCCTTGTCTTCGAGCATTTTGAAGTCGGAGCTGGTTTTCAGCGGGCCTTCTTCGATCAGCAGCACTTTGTAGCCGGCGGCGCTGAGGATTTCTGCCGTGGTGCCGCCACCGGCGCCGCTGCCGATGATAGCGACGTCGGCTTCAAGGGTGAGGTCGTCGGTCAGTTGTGCGCCGTTGTAGGTTTTCCAGCCTCGGGCGAGGCCTTCGCGGAACGGGTCGGGTACGGGCATCGATCAGGTTCTCTTTATTATTTTTGGATGCGGCGGTGTGGCGGCCGCCCCCTGTGGGAGCGAGCCTGCTCGCGAAGGGAGGACACGGTTTCAGACGCTAGGCGGCCCTGGATAACCGCAATGCGCCCACGACTCCGCGCGGGTATACCAGGCCATCATCACCATCTGCTGCAACGAGCTATGCCCCATGCGCAGTAGGTTCAGCGAACTGTTTTCCCAGCGATCAAGGAAATGCCGCATGGCCTCGGCACTGGCGTTCTCCCAACTGCCCCAGATCCCGGTGAGTGGCCCGCGCGTCACCGCCATGCCGAGGACGTCGAACAGTTGCCGGGTGAGCTTGAGCATTTCTGGCGACAGGTGATCGAGGCTGTAGTCCAGCGACTTGAGCGTGCCTTCAACGGCGTCCGGCATCTTCTCGGCCGCCACGGCGCCGTCGAGCATCACCGGGATCAGCGCGCGCAGAAAAAGCAGGTCGCCGTCACGCAACGAGACAAAACCGTTGGCCGCGACGCTCGACGAACAGCCGCTGAGGCTGGCGCCGAGTCCGGCGGTGGCGAGAAACACCGTGGCGCCGAGGCTGAATTTCAGCAGGCCACGGCGCGACAGTGCAGGTGTTTCGGTCAGGCTTGGGTGCATTATTTTTATTACCCGGCGGTGACGAAGGTTTAGCGAATGAACAGCTTCTGGATCAGTTTCTGAATCGATTTGCCGTAGGGCGGATAAATTAGCCTGGCCGCGTTGAAGCGCTGTTTAATCAACACGCCTTTGGCTTTGCTGAAGGTCAGGAAGCCTTCGTGACCGTGGTAGTGGCCCATGCCGGAAGCGCCGATGCCGCCGAACGGCATATCGTCCTGAGCCACATGCAGCAGCGTGTCGTTTAGGCACACGCCGCCGGAATGGGTTTCGTGCAGCACACGGTTCTGTTCGCGTTTGTCGTAGCCAAAGTAGTAAAGAGCCAGAGGACGTGGCCGCTGATTGATGTAAGCAAATGCCTGCTCCAGATCCTGATACGGCACGATCGGCAGCAGCGGACCGAAGATTTCGTCCTGCATCACCGTCATCTCATCGCTGACATTCAGCAGCACGCTGTGCGGCATGCGCCGGCCCTGGCCCTGCTCGAACAGCGGAATCAACAGCGCGCCCTTGCTGGTGGCGTCGCTTACATAGCCGTTGAGCCGCGCCAGTTGGCGTTCGTTGATGATCGCCGTGTAGTCCGGATTGTCGGTGAGTGTCGGGTAAAAACCCTGCACCGCCTGGCGATAGGCTTCGACAAAAGCACCGACCCGGTCTTCCGGCACCAGCACGTAATCCGGGGCAACGCAGGTCTGGCCGGCGTTGAGGGTTTTACCGAAAGCGATGCGCTCGGCAGCATCCTTGAGCGGTACGTCGCGGGAGACGATGGCCGGCGATTTGCCGCCCAGTTCCAGTGTCACCGGGGTGAGGTTTTCGGCGGCGGCGCGCATCACGTGTTTGCCGATGCTGGTGGCGCCGGTAAACAGCAAGTGGTCGAAGCGCAAGCGCGAGAACGCCACGCCGATGTCGGCTTCACCGAGCACCACGCAGACCAGGTCTTCGGGGAAAATTCGCGCCAGCAACTCTTTCATCAGCAAGCCGGTGGCGGGGGTTGATTCACTGAGTTTGAGCATCACCCGGTTACCCGCCGCTAAGGCGCCGACCAGTGGGCCGACGGCCAGATACAACGGGTAGTTCCACGGCACGATGACGCCGACCACGCCCAATGGTTGATAGACCACTTTCGCCGAGGCCGGCTGGAACGCCACACCAACCTTGCGCCGCGAGGCTTTCATCCAGCCCTTGAGGTGGCGGCTGGCGTAATGAATGCCGTGCAGGCTCGGCATCAGTTCGGCGAGCAAGGTTTCGTCGGCACTGCGATGGCTGAAATCGGAGCTGATCGCCTCGATCAAGGCCTTACGCTCGTTGCTGAGCAAATCACTCAGGGCCTTGAGCCATTGCTGGCGCTGGGCGGCGGGCGGCATCGGAGTGGCGGCATACGCAGCCCGCTGCGCCTCGAACAACCGGTCCAGTTCGGCCAGCGGTTGTTGCAGCGTTTGCAGGTAAGCAACGTCGGCAGTCATGGTCTGCTCCGGATTTATTGTAGTGATGAACTTTTTAGAGTCTATGCTCTAGAAAGTCAAATGACTTCCTTGCACGGCAGTGTTTTATCCATTTCCGGTTAGGTCGTAAGATGCTCCCCAACGCACTCTGAATTAAAGCTCAAGCCATGGCCCCACGAATAAAAACCAGCGAGCGTATCGTGCTGAACAGCCTTGAACTGTTCAATCAGCAGGGCGAGCGCAGCATCAGCACCAATCATATTGCCGCCCACATGGAGATTTCTCCGGGCAACCTGTACTACCACTTCCCCAACAAGCAGGCGATCATCGCCGTGTTGTTCAGTGAGTACGAAAGCCTCGTGGACAGCTTTCTGCGCCCGCCGCAGGGGCGCGCGGCGACGGTCGAGGACAAGCGTTTCTATCTCAAGGAATTGCTCTCGGCGATGTGGCGCTACCGCTTTCTGCACCGCGATCTGGAGCATCTGCTCGACAGCGATCCGGAACTGGCCGCCCGCTATCGGCGCTTTTCCCAGCGCTGCGTGATTCAAGGCGCGGCGATTTACGAAGGTTTTGTTGCCGCCGGGATCCTTGATATGGATCGCGTGCAGATCGAATCCCTGACCCTCAATGCCTGGATCATCCTGACGTCCTGGGTGCGCTTCCTGTGCACCACCCGCGAAAACTCCAACCACCTCAGTGAGCAAGCCATTAAACGTGGCGTGTATCAGGTGCTGGTGCTGGAAGCCGGGTTTGTCACCGAGCAGGCGCGTGACGAGGTCAATGCGTTGTTCGAGGAGTTCTACGTGCCGCTGGCCCAGGCCCTCGAAGACGTGAAATAAACCGTTCTGTTGAAATCCCCCAGGAGCCTGTTATGCCGATTGCGCAACTGATCAGCCCCGAAGCACTGGATGCCCGCAAGGGGCAGCCAGGGCTGGTGATTCTCGATTGTCGTTTTGCCCTCGAAGACTCGGTCTACGGTCAGCGCAGCTATGCCGAGGGGCACATTGCCGGGGCGAGCTTTGCCGATCTTGAGCGTGACCTCAGCGGTAAAGTGGTCAAAGGCGTGACTGGCCGTCACCCGTTGCCCGAGCCGGCGGCGTTTATCGAGCGGCTGCAGGCTTGGGGCATCAACAACGACAGCGACGTGGTTTTGTACGACGACGGTCCCGGTGCCTACGCGGCGCGGGCGTGGTGGTTGCTGGCGTGGCTGGGTAAGCGCGATGGCGTGTTCATTCTCGATGGTGGGCTCAAGGCGTGGCATGCGGCGGGGCTGCCGCTGAGCCTGGATGCGCCGACGGATACCCGTGGCAATTTCATTGGCCAGCCGGACACCCGCCTGCTGCTCAGCGCCGAGCAACTGCAACAGCGGCTTGGTCAACCGGCGCTGACGTTGATCGATGCCCGGGCTTTGCCGCGTTTCAAAGGTGAGGTCGAGCCGATTGATCCGGTTGCCGGGCATATTCCCGGTGCGCAATGCGCGGTGTTCACCGACAACCTCGGCAGCGATGGGCGATTCCTGCCGGCGGATCAACTCAAACAGCGTTTTGCCGCGAAGCTGGGTGAGCGTTCGCCAGCGGATCTGGTTGCGTATTGCGGATCCGGCGTGACGGCGTGTCACAACCTGTTTGCGTTGTGTCTGGCGGGTTATCCGTTGGCGGCGTTGTACGCCGGGTCGTGGAGTGAGTGGATCAACGAACCGGCTCGCGGCATCGCCACCGGCGAATAAGATCAAAAGATCGCAGCCTTCGGCAGCTCCTACATTGGAATGCATTTCCCTGTAGGAGCTGCCGAAGGCTGCGATCTTTTAGCTTTCCATCCGGGCGCTGCGGTACGCGGCGGGGCCGACGCCATAAGCCTGCTTGAACTGCCGGCTCAAATGGCTCTGATCGGCAAATCCCAGTTGCGTGGCGACTTCCACCGGCAAGCAGCCGTGTTGCAGAAGTGCGCGAGCCTGGGCGATGCGTTGCTGCATCAGCCATGTGTGCGGCGGCATGCCGGTGGCGCGACGGAATACTCGGGCGAAATGGAAGGGCGACAGATTCACCGCCGCTGCGAGCTCTTCCAGCGATGGCGGCGCCGCCAGTTGCGCGTGCAGCAGTTCTTTGCCCAACCGCACCGCGCGGTGTTCTTTACCCGCTCGACCGGGCACCGGCACTGCCGCATGGCGCTGCAACAGCCGCAACATCATCTCGCGCCACACCGTCTGCTGTTGCAACGCGGTGGTCGGGCTTTCGAGCAAGCGGTGCAACTGCGCAAAGCCGTTGACCAGATCCGCATCGCGATACAACGTGGCGCCGAACGCCGGCAGGTTGCTGGTGGACAGCTCCAGCTCATCCAGCAGCGAAACGATTTGCGCGGTATCGGGATAAAACGCCCGGTACAGCCAGCCGTCCTCGGTGCCCTTGTGCCCGGTGTGCAGCTCGTCCGGATTGATCAGTACCAGCGTGCCGCTGCCCGCCAGGTGCTCGGCGCCGCGATAGCGATAACGCTGGGCGCCGGCCATGATCATGCCGATCACATAGCCGTCATGCACATGCGGGGCGAAGCGATGCTCGATGTAGCGCGCCGACAGCAACTCGACCCCGGCCAGCGGCGCGGTTTGCCAGAAGCGGATCGACTCGCCCTGATCGCTCATGCGGGCACGCGCGCCAGCCACTGCGGGATGCGTCGTTCCAGATAGTAGCCGGGCTGACGCAGCGAGCCGTCGACAAAGCCGACATGCCCACCACGCGCCTGCAGTTCGAAAGCGGTCGACGGCGACAGCTCATTGACCTGCGGCAAACTGTGGGGGAACACGAACGGATCGTCCGCCGCCTGAATGATCAGGGTCTGCGTGCGGATCTCGCCGAGGAAATAGCGGCTTGAGGCGCGACGATAGTAATCCTCGGCATCCTCGAACCCGTGCAATGGCGCGGTTACCCGGCCATCGAAATCCCAAAAGGTGCGCATGTTTTCCAGCGAGCCGAGGGCGGCCAGCGCGGCGAGTCCTTCTTCACGCCCGTCGTGTTGAAACTGCCGCTGCTTGTTCTTGATGTAGGCGACCATCTCGCGCATGAAGTGCGCCTGATAGACCTTGGAAAATCCCTGGCCGATGCGGTCGGCGCATTGATCGAGGCGAAACGGCACTGATACCGCTACGGCGCCGAGCACGCCGCTGGCGCTGCCGGTTTCCCCGAGGTGTTTGAGCAGCACGTTGCCGCCCAGGGAGTAGCCGACGGCATACAGCGGTGCCAGCGGTCGTTTGGCGCGCAGATGTCTGATGGTTTCGGCGAGGTCTTCGCTGGCGCCGGAGTGATAGCTGCGCGGCAGCAAATTCGGTTCGCCAGAGCAGCCGCGCCAGTTCAACGCAACACTGGCCCAGCCTTGATCAGCCAGTGACTGCTGGATGCCCGCTACATAAGGCGAATTGGAGGACCCGGTCAGACCGTGCAATACCAGCACCAGTGGTGCATCGGCGGTGTGCGGGCCGTGCCAGTCGAGATCGAGAAAGTCGCCATCCTCAAGCCACAGGCGTTCGCGTTCACGCTCGATATGTACGGTTTTGCGCCACAGCGGCCCCCACAAGGTTTGCAGGTGCGGATTGCCGAGGCCGAAGGCGGGGTTGAAGCGTTCTGAAGAGGTGGACACGATGGTTCTCGATGCAGAGCGGCGACCCTGTTGGAAGGGGCGCCGCTTATTCAGACCGGTCGGTTAACCGGCGATCTCTGCCGTACGTTGCCACAGCGCGTAGTAAACCCGGCCGGATTTCTGCTCGCGATGCAGGCGCCAGTTGCCCGGCAGGCCCAGCGTCGATGGCGCCGTTTCGCTTTCAGTGTAGATCCACGAGTCCGGCGCCAGCCACTGGCGCTCTTCGAGCAAGGTGCAGACGGCAGGCAGCAGGTTCTGGTTGAACGGCGGGTCGAGGAATACCAGGTCGAACGGAGTTGCGGTCTGGGTTTCCAGATAACGCAGGGCGTCGGCGGTCTGCACCTGGCCGTTGGTGCAGCGCAGGGTGCCAAGGTGTTCTTTCAGGCTGGACACGGCAATGTTGCTGGCATCCAGCGCCTGACCCATGGCCGCGCCACGGGACAGCGCTTCGAGAAACAGCGCGCCACTGCCGGCGAACGGATCAAGCACCTTGGCCCCTTCAACGTACGGTGCGAGCCAGTTGAACAAGGTTTCACGCACGCGATCCGGCGTCGGGCGCAGGCCCGGTGCGTCGGGGAAGCTCAGCTTGCGGCTGCGCCATTGGCCGCCAATGATGCGCAACTGGTTCACACCGTTATGGACGTTTTGCGCAGGTTTTTTAGGCGATCGGGTAGCCATTAGTGCTCCGGAACCCCGAGCGGTTGCTCGGCAGGTTTATCAGATGGGGCCGGTAACGGCTTTTGCGGCACGGTCGGGCCAGCGGTGACGATGACCATTTTGTCCGTGCTCAGGTGTTTGTTCAGGGCGTCGCGGACTTGTTCCACGGTCAGGCTTTGCGACTGACGCATGAAGTCGTCCAGATAGCTCAGCGGCAGATTATAGAAGCCCATCGCGCCGAGTTGGCCGACGATATCGGCGTTGCTCGCGGTGGACAGCGGGAAACTGCCGGCCAGTTCGCGTTTGGCGTCGTCGAGTTCCTTCTGCGTCGGCCCGGTTTTCAGGTAATCGGCAAGCACGTCCTGCACCAGTTTCAGGGTGCCTTCGCTCATTTCCGCGCGGGTCTGCAGGTTGATCATGAACGGGCCGCGTGCCTGCATCGGGCTGAAGGCCGAGTACACGCCGTAGGTCAGGCCACGTTTCTCACGCACTTCGCTCATCAGGCGCGTGCCGAAACCGCCACCACCGAGGATCTGGTTGCCAATCGACAGCGCCGCGTAATCGGGGTCGTCACGGTCGATGCCCAACTGCGCGAGCATCAAGTTGGTCTGCTTCGACGGGAACTCGATGTGGTTGATGCTGGCCTTCGGTTCCTGCGGCTGAGCGATTTTCGCCAGCGCTGGGCCTTTGGGCAGGGCAGATGAGACCTGATTGGCAATCGCCTCGGCATCCGCCCGCGACAGGTCGCCGACCAGCGCGATCACCACGTTGCCAGCGGCGTAGGCCTTGGCGTGGAACTCACGCAACTGCGCGAGGGTGATCTTCGGCACGCTCTGCGGGTTACCGTCACTCGAATGCGCGTACGGGTGATCGCCGTACAAGCGCTTCATCAGCTCAAGGCTGGCGAGTTTGCCGGGGTTCTGTTTCTGGTATTCGAAACCGGCGAGCAGCTGGTTCTTGATGCGTGCGAACGAATCGGCCGGGAAGGTCGGTTTGCCAACCACTTCCGAAAACAGCTTCAGCGCCGGTTCACGCTTGTCGGTGGCACTCAAGTTGCGTAGAGAAGCCAGCGCCATGTCCTTGAAAGCACCGTTGCCGAAATCCGCACCGAGGCCTTCGAAGCCTTGCGCGATGGCGCCGACGTCTTTGCCGGCGACACCTTCGTTGAGCATGGCGTTGGTCAGCACTGCCAAGCCCGAAGCGCTGCCGTCCTGGCTGCTGCCAGCGGCGAAGATCAGGCGCATGTCGAACATCGGCAGCTCATGGGCTTCGACGAACAATACTTTGGCGCCTTCGGCGGTGTTCCAGGTTTGCACGTCGAGTTTGCGGCTGGCCGGGGCCTTGCCGTCGAGTTCGGTCAGTGATTGCAGCTTCTGGCTGGTCTTGGCGTTGTCGAGGGCTTCGCTGGCATTGCTGTCAGCGCCAGGCGACAGGTAGAGCGCGGCAGAGCCGATCACCGCCACGGCAATCAGGCCGAGTAGCAGGCGTGGGGATTTGCGCTTACTCATGAGTCGTCTCCAGTGGCAGGACGTGGGCGACGCTGAGACGTTCGCGGGTGAAATACAGCTTGGCGGCGTTCTGGATGTCTTGCGGGGTCACGCTTTCCAGATCGGCCAGTTCGGTGTCCATCAGTTTCCACGACAGACCGACGGTCTCGAGTTGACCGATGGCGGTGGCCTGACTGGTGATCGAGTCACGTTCGAAGACCAGACCGGCAATCACTTGTGCTCGCACGCGCTCCAGTTCTTCAGCGGACGGCGCGGTGGTTTTCAGCTGTTCCAGCAGTTTCCACAGACCGGCCTCGGCTTGCGCGATAGTCTTTTTCTTCTGGGTGTTCGGGGTTGCCGACAGGGTGAACAGACTGTCGCCACGGGTATAGGCGTCGTAGCTCGACGAACCGCCGGAGACCAGCTCTTCGCCGCGCTCCAGTTGCGTCGGGATGCGCCCGCTGTAACCGCCGTCGAGCAACGCCGAGATCAGGCGCAAGGCGTTGACCGAGCGTTTGTCTTCAGCCGTGGCAATGCTTGGTACGTTGAAACCGAGCATCAGGCTAGGCAATTGCGTCTGCACGTGCAGGGTGATCTGGCGTTCGCCGGGTTCGGCCAGTTCCAGCGGCTTTTTCGCCGGTGGCACGTCGCGTTTGGCGATCGGGCCGAAATAGCGTTGAGCGAGGTTTTTCACCTCGTCCGGGGTCACGTCGCCGACCACCACCAGCGTGGCGTTGTTCGGCACATACCAGGATTGGTACCAGTGGCGCAGTTCTTCGACTTTCATGCGGTCGAGGTCGGCCATCCAGCCAATGGTTGGCGTGTGGTAGCCGCTGGCCGGGTAAGCCATGGCCTTGTAGCGCTCGTAGGCCTTGGACATCGGCTTGTCATCGGTGCGCAAGCGGCGCTCTTCCTTGATGACTTCGATCTCCTTGGCGAACTCGTCGGCCGGCAGGCGCAGATTGGCCATGCGGTCGGCTTCCAGTTCGAAGGCGACGCCCAGACGGTCGCGGGCCAGTACCTGGTAATAAGCGGTGAAATCGTCGCTGGTGAAGGCGTTCTCTTCGGCGCCGAGGTCACGCAGGATCAGCGAGGCTTCGCCGGGACCGACTTTTTCACTGCCCTTGAACATCATGTGCTCAAGCGCGTGGGACAGACCGGTCTGGCCCGGGGTTTCGTAGCTGGAGCCGACCTTGTACCAGACCTGCGACACCACCACCGGTGCGCGATGGTCTTCGCGCACGACGACCTTGAGGCCGTTGTCGAGGGTGAATTCGTGGGTCGGTTGCGGGTCGGCCGCCAGGGCCGAAAGGGGCAGGCAGACTGTGCTGAGCAGCAGGCCTGCAGCGCGGCGGGCTAGAGCATTCATTCGTTTTTTAACCTGTTGGGCTGCCCGCTTGGTCTTAGCGTCGGCGGGCGAGAGGGTGCTAGGATACTGATCCGTTTTACCGGCGACCACGCCTATCAGGTTTTCAGACCTGATCTGGCTGAATGGGTTTGCGGCAGAAAGCTACAGTTTATCGACTAAACTTCGCTTTTTCGCCGAATTTGCCGGTTTAGTCCTTCGTTTATACGATTCTTTGAGGTGCCGCTGGCGCCTCGACAAAATGTTGCGCGTGAACAAGCTGGATGAAACACAGTCTGTTCTGCATCGAATATTTATTTGCCGGGGCGCCCTTATGGCGCGTCGCTACCGTGAGATAGCCGTCCTCCATGTTTGGTTCCAACGACGACAAGAAGACCCCAGCTGCGGCTGGCGAGAAGAAAAGCCTGTTCGGATGGCTGCGTAAGAAACCGCAGGAACCCGTCGTCGAACAGCCGCCGGTGATTCCTGAGCCAGCGCCTGCGCCGGCTCCAGTCATAGAAGAAGAGCCGGCACCGATTGTGCTGCCGATTGCCGAGCCGGTGTTGCAACCGGTTGAGCCTGAGCCAGAGCCTGAAGCGCCTGTGGCGGCTGAACTACCGCTGACTCCTGCGGCTGAACCGTGGCTGACCTTGCCGGTGGCGGAAGAGCCGGTGGCGTTGGTTGAAGAAGCTGCGCCACACATCACCCCGGAAATTCCAGCGCCTGCTGCGTTGGTGCCCGAGGTGGCTCGGGCGCCTGTGGTTGAGCCGGTTGTCGAGCCTGCGCCGGTTGTTGCTGAGCCTGTTGCGCCGGCGTTTGTTGCTCCGGTCGTTCAACAGCCTGCACCTGCACCGGTCGTCGCTGCGCCAGTTGTGCCGGTTGAAGTGGTTACCGAGTCCCCAGTCGAAGCCCCGCGCACCGAAGAAACCAAAGCCGGTTTCTTCGCCCGTCTCAAACAAGGCCTGTCGAAAACCAGCGCCAGCATCGGCGAGGGCATGGCCAGCTTGTTCCTCGGCCGCAAAACCATTGATGACGACCTGCTCGATGACCTCGAAACCCGTCTGCTCACCGCTGACGTCGGCGTCGAAGCTACCACGCAGATCATCCAGCGCCTGACCCAGAAGGTCGCCCGCAAAGAGCTGGCCGACGCCGACGCGCTGTACAAATCCCTGCAGGCCGAACTGGCAGCGATGCTCAAGCCGGTCGAACAACCGCTGAAAATCGTTTCGCAGAACAAGCCGTTCGTGATTCTGGTGGTTGGCGTCAACGGCGCCGGCAAGACCACCACCATCGGCAAACTGGCGAAGAAGCTGCAACTGGAAGGCAAGAAAGTCATGCTCGCCGCCGGTGACACCTTCCGCGCCGCTGCCGTGGAGCAATTGCAGGTCTGGGGCGAGCGCAACAAGATTCCGGTCATCGCCCAGCACACCGGCGCCGACTCGGCCTCGGTGATTTTCGACGCCGTGCAGGCTGCCAAGGCCCGTGGCATTGACGTATTGATCGCCGACACCGCCGGTCGTCTGCACACCAAAGACAACCTGATGGAAGAACTGAAAAAGGTTCGCCGCGTCATCGGCAAGCTCGACGCCGACGCGCCGCACGAAGTGCTGCTGGTGCTCGACGCCGGTACTGGCCAGAACGCGATCAACCAGGCCAAGCAATTCAACCAGACCGTCGAACTGACCGGTCTGGCGCTGACCAAGCTCGACGGCACTGCCAAGGGCGGCGTGATTTTCGCCCTGGCCAAGCAGTTCGGCTTGCCGATCCGCTACATCGGCGTCGGTGAAGGCATCGACGACTTGCGCACTTTTGAAGCCGAACCCTTTGTCCAGGCACTGTTTGCCGAGCGGGAGCGTTCATGATTCGTTTCGAACAGGTCGGTAAACGCTACCCGAACGGTCACGTCGGCTTGCATGAGCTGAGCTTTCGAGTCCGTCGTGGCGAGTTCTTGTTTGTCACCGGTCACTCCGGCGCCGGTAAATCCACGTTGTTGCGCCTGTTGCTGGCGATGGAGCGTCCGACCAGCGGCAAACTGCTGCTGGCTGGGCAAGACCTGAGCACCATCAGCAACGCGCAGATTCCGTTCCTGCGTCGGCAGATCGGCGTGGTGTTCCAGAACCACCAGTTGCTGTTTGATCGCACGGTGTTCAACAACGTCGCCTTGCCGCTGCAGATTCTTGGCTTGTCCAAGGTCGAAATCGCCAAGCGTGTCGATTCGGCGCTGGAGCGCGTGGCGCTGTCGGATAAAACCGATCTGTATCCGGGCGACCTGTCCACCGGTCAGCAACAGCGTGTCGGCATTGCTCGCGCCATCGTGCACCGTCCGGCCTTGCTGCTGGCGGACGAACCCACCGGTAACCTCGACCCGCGTCTGGCGGCTGAAATCATGGGCGTGTTCGAAGACATTAATCGTCTGGGCACCAGCGTGCTGATCGCCAGTCACGACCTGGCGCTGATCGCGCGCATGCGTCACCGCATGCTGACCCTGCAACGCGGCCGATTGATCGGCGACGGGGAGGCCGGAGAATGAGTGCGACACGCAGTCCGAAGGTTTCCGAACGTGTGGCGCCGAAAGCCGCCGATCCGCAACCACCGAAGAAGAAAAAACACGACGAAGACGATGGCCCGGACTTCGCCACGCTGTTCCGTGCCTGGGTCGAAAGCCATCGCGCCAGTCTGCTCGACAGCCTGCGTCGTCTCGGCAAGCAGCCGATCGGCAGCTTCTTCACCTGCATGGTGATGGCGGTCGCGCTGAGTCTGCCAATGGGCTTGTCCCTGTTGCTCAACAACGTCGAGCGTCTTGGCGGTTCGTGGCAGCGTGCAGCGCAGATTTCGCTGTATCTGCAACTCGACGCCAGTCCGCAGCAGGGCGAGTCGTTGCGCGAGCAGATCAAAGGCATGCCCGGCGTAGCGGATGCTGAATATGTCGGCCGCGATCAGGCGCTGGAAGAGTTTCAGCAGCAATCCGGGTTGGGTGAAGCCCTACGCGAGCTGCCGGAGAACCCGTTGCCGGGCGTGGTGCTGGTCACCCCGAACGAGGTCGACAAGCCGACGCTGGAAGCATTAAGACAAAAACTTTCCGAATTGCCCAAGGTACAACAGGCGCAACTTGATCTAGTCTGGGTCGAGCGTCTGGCCGCCATCCTCAAGCTTGGCGATCGTTTTGTCTTCGGTCTGACGGTGCTTTTGGTTTCTGCATTACTTTTGGTGATAGGCAATACCATTCGTCTTCATATTGAAAACCGCCGCACCGAGATAGAAGTGATTAAACTCGTCGGCGGCACTGACAGTTATGTGCGTCGCCCTTTCCTTTATATGGGCGCGTTGTATGGCTTCGGTGCGGGGCTATTGTCCTGGGGCGTCTTGGCGTTCGGCCTGAACTGGCTGAACGATGCGGTGGTTGGGCTGGCCGGTTTGTACGGCAGTGATTTCGCTCTGGCCGGAGTGCCAGTTGCCGACGGTCTGTCGCTCTTGCTTGGCGCGGTGCTGTTGGGTTATATCGGTGCATGGATTGCAGTCGCACGCCATCTCAGGGAGCTGGCGCCGAAGTAGAATCTTTTTTGCGCGTGATTGACCTCGCGGTTTTTTGGGAACTTGTATTTGAGTTCCCGGTCAATTTTTCGCAGTGCTGAGAAGCACGAGTATGTAAGTGGGAGGTTTTTTCGCATGACCAATTCTTTGCAACCTGCGTATGCGTTGGTTCCGGGTGCGAACCTGGAAGCCTACGTGCACACCGTCAACAGCATTCCATTGCTGACGCCGGAGCAGGAGCGTGAACTGGCCGAGAGTCTCTACTATGAGCAGGATTTGGGGGCGGCTCGGCAGATGGTGCTCGCCCACCTGCGTTTTGTTGTACATATCGCCCGTAGTTATTCCGGCTACGGTCTGGCTCAGGCTGACCTGATCCAGGAAGGTAACGTCGGCCTGATGAAGGCCGTGAAGCGCTTCAACCCGGAAATGGGTGTGCGTCTGGTGTCGTTCGCTGTGCACTGGATCAAGGCGGAAATTCACGAGTTCATCCTGCGCAACTGGCGCATTGTGAAAGTCGCGACCACCAAGGCCCAGCGCAAGCTGTTCTTCAACCTGCGCAGCCAGAAGAAACGTCTGGCGTGGCTGAACAACGAGGAAGTCCACCGTGTGGCGGAAAGCCTCGGCGTTGAACCGCGTGAAGTGCGCGAGATGGAAAGTCGCCTGACCGGCCACGACATGGCCTTCGACCCGGCTGCTGAAGCCGACGATGACAGCGCTTTTCAATCGCCGGCCAACTACCTGGAAGACCACCGGTACGACCCGGCGCGTCAACTGGAAGATGCCGATTGGAGCGACAACTCCAACCACAACCTGCACGAAGCGCTGGAAGTGCTGGACGAACGTAGCCGCGACATCCTCTACCAGCGCTGGCTGGCAGAAGAGAAAGCCACGCTGCATGATCTGGCGCAGAAGTACAACGTGTCGGCCGAGCGGATCCGTCAACTCGAGAAGAGCGCGATGAACAAGCTCAAGTTGTCGATCGCCGCATAACCGGCGAGCAGGCAATAAAAAACGCCCCGATCAGCGATGATCGGGGCGTTTTCATTTCTGGCTTCACACAAAACCAATGTAGGAGTGAGCCTGCTCGCGATAGCGGTGTGACAGTCAGCATTGCCGTCACTGATGTACCGCTATCGCGAGCAGGCTCACTCCTACATTTAGATCCTCGGTGTTATCGCGACCACGGTGCCCGGCGCGAATCGTTGAGCCCCAACAGATAACTATCCCCACCCAACTGACTCATCTGCTGCCGAATCCACCCGGCCCGCCGCGAGACATAAGCGGTCGGATGGCTGGCACTCCAGACACGCGGATTGGGCAGAACAGCCGCCAGATAACTCGCCTGCTGCCGTGACAACGACTTCGCGCTCACACCAAAGTGATGGCGGGCTGCTGCTTCGGCGCCAAACACCCCGTCATCCCACTCGACGCTGTTGAGATACACCTCAAGAATCCGCTGCTTGGGCCAGAACACCTCGATCAGCGCAGTAAACCACGCCTCCAGGCCTTTACGCAGATAGCTGCGACCGGCCCACAGAAACAGGTTTTTCGACACCTGCTGGCTCAAAGTGCTGGCGCCGCGAATCGAGCCGCCAAGCTCGTTGTGGGCCAATGCAGCCTGGATCGCACTGAAATCAAAACCCCAATGCTCGGGAAACTTCTGATCCTCACCGGCCATGACCGCGACTTTGAGGTCGTCGGAGATCTCGTCCCACGGCTTCCACGTGCGTTGCAGGTCAATTGGCTCACCGTCGACCCAGGACTCGATCTTGCGTTCGACCATCAACGCCGTACCCGGCGGCGGCACGAAGCGAAACACCAGCACCAGCAAGACGCTGCCGCCGGCGAACCAGAGCAGGGCCTTCGTGAGACGACGGAAAATAGTACGCAGCATAGAGATGGCTTGGCCGAACCGGTGGAGCGGGCCATTATACAGACCCTGCCGATCGCGTCTGACTGGAGTTCCCAATGCTGCGTGGCTTTTTGATGCTGGCCGCTTTTTTCGGTTTCACCGGGGTCGCCTTGGGTGCATTCGCCGCCCATGGCCTGAAAAACCGTCTGACACCCGAGTATCTGGCGATCTTCCATACCGGCGTCACCTATCAATTGGTGCACACCTTGGCGCTGTTTGGTGTGGCGCTGCTGGCCACACAGATTCAGGGCCGACTGGTCACTTGGGCCGGCGTGTCATTCACCATTGGCATCCTGCTGTTCTCCGGCAGCCTGTACGTGCTGACCACCACCGGCATCAGCAAGCTCGGCATCATCACCCCGTTTGGTGGCCTGGCGTTCCTGATTGGCTGGCTATGCCTGGGCCTCGCCGCCTGGCGCTTGCAACCAACCGCTTGACGCTTGGTGCTGACCTTTAGGTCATGATCGGGCTAGAATGCCAGCCCCTAAAAATGATGGCGGCGTTACGCATGCGCATTCAGTTGAACGGTGAATCCCTTGAACTGCCCGACGGTGAAACCGTTGCGGGCCTGATCACCCGTCTGGAATTGACCGGACGCCGGGTGGCAGTCGAACTCAATCTGGATATCGTCCCGCGCAGCCAGCATGCCGACACCACGCTCAACGACGGCGACAACGTTGAAGTGGTGCACGCCATCGGCGGCGGCTGATCGCCCGCCCCGCAAGGGCACAGAATTCTGCAAGACCCTCACTCCTAAAGAGGATTCCCCATGAGCATCGTTCGTAGCGACAAGCCTTTTGTGCTGGCCGGTCGTACTTACCAGTCGCGTTTGCTGGTCGGTACCGGCAAGTACCGTGACATGGAAGAAACCCGTCAGGCCATCGAAGCCTCGGGTGCCGAGATCGTCACCTTCGCCGTGCGCCGCACCAACCTGGGCCAGATCGAAGGCGAACCGAACCTGCTCGACGTGCTGTCGCCGGAGCGCTACACCTTCCTGCCGAACACCGCCGGTTGTTACGACGCCATCGAAGCTGTGCGCACCTGCCGCCTGGCCCGTGAGCTGCTCGATGGCCACAACCTGGTGAAGCTGGAAGTACTGGCCGACCAGAAGACCCTGTTCCCTAACGTCATCGAAACCCTCAAGGCCGCGGAAACGCTGGTCAAGGAAGGCTTCGACGTGATGGTGTACACCAGCGATGACCCGATCATCGCCCGCCAACTGGCGGAAATCGGCTGCATCGCGGTCATGCCGCTGGCCGGTCTGATCGGTTCCGGTCTGGGGATCTGCAACCCGTACAACCTGCAGATCATCCTCGAAGAAGCCAAAATCCCTGTGCTGGTCGATGCCGGTGTCGGCACTGCGTCCGATGCGACCATCGCCATGGAACTGGGTTGCGATGCGGTGCTGATGAACTCGGCCATCGCCCACGCCCAGCAGCCGGTGATGATGGCTGAAGCCATGAAACACGCCATCGTTGCAGGCCGTCTGGCCTACCTCGCTGGCCGTATGCCGAAAAAACTCTATGCCAGCGCCTCTTCGCCGCTGGATGGTCTGATCAAGTAAGAGCCCCTGATGACTGAATCGCACGATACGCCGATCACCCCCGACGGCGAAGCCCGCCCACACCGCCGCATCAAGAGCTTCGTGATGCGCGCCGGGCGCATGACCGAAGGCCAGCAACGCGGCCTGGATCAGGGCGCGCCGCTTTACGTGCTGCCGCTGGCCGACACCCCGGTGGATTACGATCAAGTGTTCGGCCGTTCGGCACCGCGCTCGCTGGAGATCGGTTTCGGCATGGGCCACTCGCTGCTGGAAATGGCTGCGGCCGCGCCGGATCAGGACTTCATCGGCGTTGAGGTTCACCGTCCGGGTGTTGGCGCGCTGCTCAATGGCGTGCTGACTCAGGGCCTGACCAACCTGCGGGTCTATGATTGCGACGCGATCGAAGTGCTCAACCGCTGCATCGCCGACAACAGTCTCGATCGCCTGATGCTGTTCTTCCCGGATCCGTGGCACAAGAGCCGTCACCACAAGCGCCGTATCGTTCAGGCCTCGTTCGCTGAGCTAGTGCGCAGCAAGTTGAAGGTTGGCGGCATTCTGCACATGGCCACCGACTGGGAACCGTACGCCGAGTACATGCTGGAAGTGATGAACGTCGCCCCGGGCTACCGCAACCTCGCCGAAGACGGCAAGTGCGTACCACGCCCGGCCGAACGCCCGATCACCAAGTTCGAACGCCGCGGCGAACGACTGGGCCATGGCGTGTGGGACCTGAAGTTCGAAAAACTCGCTTAAGTATCACGCAACACCCCTGTAGGAGCTGCGGCACGCTGCGATCTTTGATCTTGATTTTGAAGATCAAAGATCGCAGCGTGCCGCAGCTCAGTTGTTTCTGGAGTTTGCTCAAGTTTGGCTATGATCCGCCGACAGCTCGAGGCCCCCATTTGTAAAGGAAGACAAATCTTGAAAGCCATTTTTGCCTGCACGCTGGTTCTGGGTCTCATTTGTTGCGCAGCGTGCGAACGGGTAGTCAGTCCCGAGGAATACTTCGCGAGTGCGCAGAGAACGGCGGCAAAGATCGAGCGCGACGCCAATGACCGGATCAAGCGTGAGGCCGCCGGGGAAAGCGTGCAATACACCCCTGAACAGTTGCGCGTTGCCGAAGGTGATCTCGAGGCTCTTGTGGACAACCTCAAGCATGCGTCGGACGGCGGGCACACGCTGGCCACCTATTTTTTGGCCAGCCTGCAGGACAACCCGATGTTTTCCGAGCAGACGCGCTTACAGACCTGTGGTCTTTATCAGCAGGCCATGGATGATGGGGTGTTAGCGGCTGCGGTGGGCTATTACCATTTGTGCGACAAAGCGTATGAACGATTTGATGCGCAAAATCCTGATCATTTGAAATTCTTGCAGTCTCTCGAGCAGTTGCTGCTCAAGCCTGATGCGCATGCTGACGACTATCCGTTGCAGGCCAAACGTTCGCTGTGTTTCGAAGAAAACGGGGCGCCTGCCGGCAAGGTCGGGCCGATGGCCGCCATGCGAGCCCGCGCAGCTGGCTTGGTATTGTCCGAAGACCAGTTTCGGGCTGAGGCCTACTACATACTCGCGTTGACTCGTGTGAACGGCAGCGATATGCGCGACAGCGGCAATATCGAACACTTCGATAAAGCGATAGCGCTGGGCTGCAAGGATTCCGTTGGCCTCAAGGCGATCCTTCAGGCGCAGAGCCGCTTATCGAAGAATCATTGAACCAAGGCCCAATAGTGGGAGCGAGCCTGCTCGCGAAAGCGGTCTGACAATCAACGATGTTGTTGGATGTTAAGACGCCTTCGCGAGCAGGCTCGCTCCCACAGTTGTTTTGGGGCGTTTGCGGAGTCAGCGGCGGTCGGCGACTACGCCGATGAGGACGAGGACTACCAGCAACACAGGCGCCAGGCTGTAGTTGTTGAACTGGCTCAAACCCTTGATCACCCACGGCGTGGCGTAGATCAGCGCGGCGCCGCTGCCGATCACGCACAGTAGGGCCATCAGTGGCACGCGCAGGGCGCCGGCGATGCTGCCCAAGCGTTGCTCGACCCACCCTTTGAAGTCGGCGCCGAACAGCACCAGCAGGCAGCCCACCAGGGCCAGAGCGATTTCCGATAGGTTGCTGCGGCTCCAGCGGGAGACGGTGGCGAGCAGGTCGAGTATCAAATCCATGCGTTTTCCCTTAGCACTGAAGTCAGTTCAGAAATTGTTGCAGCAAGTCGTTGAGGAACAACTGTCCGCGCTCGGTGGCCGCCAGACGTGACGGTTCGACCTGCAACAGACCGCTTTGTTCTGCCGCGGCCCGGCCTTCAGCGAGGCTTTCCAGCGACAGCCCGGTGCGCTCAGGATACAGGTGCGATTCGACGCCTGCGGTCAGGCGCAAAGCGTTCATCAGAAACTCGAACGGCATCTCGTCGTTGGTCAGCGCTTTCTCGCCGGCTTGAAAGCTTTTTGCCGGGTTGAGATAGTCCTTCGGCAAACGGGTTTTCCAGGTGCGAACGATGCGTCCGTCCGGGTGGCTGAGCTTGCCATGCGCACCCGCGCCAATGCCGATGAAGTCGCCAAAACTCCAGTAATTGAGGTTGTGCCGCGCCGGCCGGCCCGCCTGGGCATAAGCCGACACTTCGTATTGCGCATAACCGTGTTCCGCCAGCAGCGCTTGCCCGGCCTCTTGAATGTCCCACAGCGTGTCATCTTCCGGCAGCACCGGCGGCTGGTTCCAGAACACGGTGTTCGGTTCCAGCGTCAGTTGATACCAGGAAATGTGCGTCGGATTCAGTGCGATGGCCTGGCGCAGGTCGCTCAAGGCATCGTCCAGCGACTGGTCGGGCAAACCGTGCATCAAGTCGAGATTGAAGTTATCGAACCCGGCCTGACGTGCCATGCCGGCCGCACGCACCGCTTCGTCACCGTTGTGAATCCGCCCCAGCGCCTTGAGCTTTTCTTGCTGGAAGCTCTGGATGCCGATCGACAGGCGATTGATCCCCAGCTTGCGGTAGGCGACGAACTTCTCTTGCTCGAAGGTCCCGGGGTTGGCTTCCAGAGTGATTTCGATGTCGTGGGCAAACGGAATGCGCTGTTCGACGCCTTCCAGCAGCCGCCCGAGGGCTTCGGCGCTGAACAGGCTCGGCGTGCCGCCACCAAAGAAGATCGAACTGATTTCACGACCGTACACGGCGTGCAGGTCCTGATCGAGATCGGCCAACAGCGCATCAACGTATTCCTGCTCCGGCAAAACCGGGCTGGCGGTGTGTGAGTTGAAATCGCAATACGGACATTTGCGCACACACCACGGGATGTGGATGTACAGCGCCAGGGGCGGCAGCGTCGGCAGCGGCGCCCGAGGCGAAGAGGCGCCGCCGACAATCAGCGACGACGCAGAAGAATCACCGGTCATTTCAGGCCCAGACGCTGGCGCAGCAGATCCATTGCACGGGCGCGGTGGCTGATCTGGTTCTTGTCGGCCGGACTCAGTTCGGCGCTGGACACATCACGCTCCGGCACCCAGAACAGCGGGTCATAACCGAAACCGTGCTCGCCGCTGGCAGCGCTCAGTATCCGTCCGTGCCACAGGCCTTCGCAGAGAATCGGCAACGGATCGTCAGCGTGACGCACCAGCGCCAGCACGCAAACGAACTGCGCACCGCGCTCGGCTTCCGGTACATCTTTCAGTGCATCGAGCAATTTGGCATTGTTCGCCGCATCGCCCTTGCCGTCGGCATAGCGCGCCGAATAGATGCCTGGCGCACCGCCAAGGAAATCCACCGCCAGACCGGAATCGTCGGCCAGCGCCGGCAACCCGGAAATGCGTGCGGCGTTGCGTGCCTTGAGGATCGCGTTCTCGACGAACGACAGACCGGTTTCTTCCGGCTCGACCTTGCTCCACTCGCCAATCGAGCGCAGTTGCACCGATTCGCCGAGCATGGCCTGGAGTTCTTTGAGTTTGCCGGCGTTATGGCTGGCCAGTACGAGCTGCTTGATGTTCATCATTCGCCGGGAAAGAGTTCTTGGTTGAAATTGATGGTGTTGATCTTGTCGCCGTTCTGCACCTTGATTTCAAAGGTGCGGGTTTCCTGCTGAGGCACCGGGTACTGGGCGATGTAGTAGATCGCACCCTGCTCGGTGACTTGCTTGAAATTCAGCGGCACGCTCTGGCTGGTCAGGTCTTTGACCGTGCCGGTGACATTGGCGACCAGCGGTTTGCCGTCCTTGATCACCGAGACATTGATCACGCCCTGATTTTTGCTGCGAATCAGTTCAGCCGCCTTGGCGATGTCCGGCGTCAGAAACGTCGAGTTGAAAGTGTTGTAGTGCACCGTGACATCGCCGAAGGTTTCCTTGCGTTCGCCCTTGATGACGTCGGCCGCCATGGCGCTGGCGCTCAGGCAGGCAGTCAATAACAACAACGCTAAACGACCCATGATCGTGCTCCTCGAAATGACGGGATTCAGACCGCGACTTTGTGGTCTGCAAGCTGCGGGCTGCTGACGCGGTAGATACCGATCTCACCTAACAGATTAGGCCATAGCTTACTGGCCCACCCGTGGCGGTGCTGTTGATCCACGGCAAGCCGATCAATGACCTTCGCATCACGTTCGCGGCAAAGTTCTTCAAAGTCTTCGAAGGTGCAGAAGTGAATGTTCGGTGTGTTGTACCAGGTGTACGGCAGAAACTCGGACACCGGCATGCGGCCTTTGCTTGCCAGGTACCAGCGGCAGCGCCAGTGCCCGAAGTTCGGGAAGGTGATGATGCACTGACGGCCGACCCGGAGCATTTCGTCGAGGATCTTGTCCGGGTAATGCACGGCTTGCAGGGCCTGGGTCATGACGACGATGTCGAAACTGTTGCTGGCGAAGTTGCCCAGCCCCTTGTCCAGATCCTGTTCGATGACGTTGACGCCTTTGGCCACGCACTGGGCGATGTTGTCGGCGTCGTTTTCCAGGCCATAACCGGTGACGTTCTTGTTGTCGCGCAGCCAGGTCAGCAGCTCGCCGTCACCGCAACCGAGGTCGAGGACGCGGCTGCCGGCGGGGATCCATTCCTGGATGATTTCCAGATCAGCTCTCATGGCTTTCTCACAGCGTGATGCGGTTCATGTAATTGCCGAACGCCTGCAAGTAGCGCGGGATCGGAATCAGGAAGGCGTCGTGGCCCTGCGGTGCGTCGATTTCCAGATAGCTGACGTCTTTGCGCGCCGCCATCAGTGCATCCACCAGTTCCCGCGAGCGGGCAGGGGAGAAGCGCCAGTCGGTGGTGAACGACATCACGCAGAACTTGGCCGTGGCGTTTTCAAAGGTTTTCGCCAGGTTATCGTCGAAGTTCGCTGCCGGATCGAAGTAGTCCAGCGCCTTGGTCATCAACAGATAGGTGTTGGCGTCGAAGCGTCCGGAGAACTCTTCGCCCTGATAACGCAGGTAGCTTTCGACCTGGAACTCGACGCTGTGGAAGTCGTAGTTGAGCTTCTCGCTCTTGAGGCCACGGCCGAATTTCTCGCCCATGGAATCGTCGGACAGATAAGTGATGTGCCCGACCATGCGCGCCAGCATCAAGCCGCGTTTGGGGATCACGCCGGCTTCCTGGAACGAACCGCCGTGGAATTCCGGGTCGGTGAGGATCGCCTGACGCGCAACTTCGTTGAAGGCGATGTTCTGCGCCGACAGTTTTGGCGCCGAGGCGATAGCCAGACAATGGCGCACGCGGTCCGGGTAAGTGATGGTCCATTGCAATGCCTGCATGCCGCCGAGGCTACCGCCGATGACGGCCGCCCACTGGCCGATGCCGAGCAGGTCGGCCAGGCGCGCCTGGCTGTGTACCCAGTCCTCCACGGTCAGCACCGGGAAGTCGGCACCGAATGGCTTGCCGGTCTCCGGGTTAATGCTGCTGGGGCCGGTGGAGCCGTTGCAGCCGCCCAGATTATTCAGACTAACCACGAAGAACTTGCTGGTGTCGATCGGTTTGCCGGGGCCGATGCAACTGTCCCACCAACCGGGTTTGCGGTCGTCGGGGCTGTGATAGCCGGCGGCGTGGTGATGGCCGGACAAGGCGTGGCAGATCAGCACGGCGTTGCTCGCCTGTGCGTTGAGCGTGCCGTAGGTTTCGTAGATCAGGTCATAAGCGGGCAGCGAACGGCCACAGGCCAAGGCCAGAGGTTCGCTGAAGTGCGCCGTTTGCGGCGTCACCAGACCAACAGAATCGGGGGGAAAGGCAGCTGGCATCGACCCTGCTCTCGTTGAAATGAGGCGTAAGTCTAAAGACCGGGGGGGTTAGCGGCAAGCAACTACCTGCGCTCGTTCCCACGCTCTGCGTGGGAATGCCTCATTGGACGCTCGGCGTCCGCTTCGGCAGGGGACGCGGAGCGTCCCGGGATGCATTCCCACGCGGAGCGTGGGAACGATCAGCGCATTAGGTCAGGCAAATCCGGCAACTTCTTCGGCGAGCAGATCTTCACTCGCTTCTGCCGGTTCAACTCGCCACTGAGCAAACTGACCTGGCTTTTGGACACCCCAAACGCCTTGGCCAGAAAGCCCATCAGATAAGCATTGGCCTTGCCCTCAACCGGCGGTGCAGTCAGACGAATCTTCAGGCGATCCCCATGCAGCCCGGCGAAGTCATCGCTGCGGGCTGCCGGTTGCAGGTGACACTCGAGGATCAAGTCGTCACCGTCCCATCGAAACCAGCTCACATCAGCAGACGGAGGATTTCCGGCATCATCGTCATCGCCGCCAGATTGTTGATCACCAGCATGTCGATCAGTTTCAGCGCGAGGAAGGCGAAGATCGGCGACAGATCCAGACCGCCAAGGTTTGGCAGGATTTTGCGGAACGGCGCCAGCGCCGGCTCGCAGATCTGGTTGACCAGCTCAGCACCCGGATTGTGGCTGCCCGGTGCAACCCACGACAGAATCACGCTGATGATCAGGGCGAAGAAGAAGATCTTCAGGAACAGCGCGGTCACGCCGATCAGCGACCAGATAAACAGTTGCAGCGGGTTACCGGTGGTGCCGTAAGTCAGCAGCAGGGTCAACGCCATCAGCGCCAGTTGCACCAGAATCGCCAGCACCAGCGACGACATGTCCAGACCAAACAGGCTCGGAATGATCCGGCGCAGTGGTTTGAGCAGTGGCTGGGTCGCTTTGACGATGAACTGGCACAGCGGGTTGTAGAAGTTCGCCCGCACCAGTTGCAGTACGAAACGCAGCAGCACGATCAGCAGGTACAGACTGCCGAGGGTTTGCAGCACGTAAACCGCTGCGGTATTCAATCCAATCATGTAAGGCTCCTTATTTGCCCAGTTGTTCGGCCATTTCGGCCGAGCGGTGCGCGGCGGCGCCGAGTGCGGTTTCGACCAGTGCTTCAAAGCCATTGGCCTGGAATGATTTGATTGCAGCTTCCGTGGTGCCGTTTGGCGAAGTCACGCGGCGGCGCAGTTCGGCGGCGTCAACGTCGCTGGAGACGGCCATATGCGCGGCGCCCAGTGCGGTCTGCAGGGTCAGTTGTTCTGCGATGTCTTTCGGCAGGCCGAGTTTGACGCCGGCGGCGGTCATGGCTTCGATCAGCAGGAAGAAATAGGCAGGGCCGGAACCTGACACAGCGGTCACGGCGTCCAGTTGCTGTTCTTCCTTCAGCCACAAGGCGATGCCGACGGCGGACAGCAGCTCTTCGGCTTGCTGGCGTTGCTCGGCGGTCACTTCGCTGGTGGCGTACAAGCCGCTGACGCCCTGACGCAGCAGCGCCGGGGTGTTGGGCATGCAGCGCACGATCGGCTGCTCGCCGAGCCACGCAGTCATGCTGGCGCAGGTGATACCGGCAGCAATCGAAACCACCAATTGATTGGGTTTCAGGCTTGGGCGAATCGCTTCGCACACGGTTTTCATTGCCTGCGGCTTGACCGCCAGCACGATCACATCGACGCCGTCGATGGCCTGAGCGTTATCGGCGAAGGTTTCGATGCCGTGTTCGGCACTGACCTTGGCGCGGGTTTCTTCACCCGGGTCGCTGGCACGGATCTGCCCGGCTTCCAGCCCCTTGGCGCGCAGGCCGCCAATCAGACTGGCCGCCATGTTGCCCGCACCGATAAACGCAATACGTGTGTTGCTCATGTGTGGTCCTTATCTGGAAACGTTCAAGATTGGGAATAGTCGCGGGCGCCAAACAGGGCCGTACCGATACGAACCCAGGTGGCGCCTTGGGCGATGGCCGACTCAAGGTCGTGGCTCATGCCCATGGAAAGTGTGTCGAGCGGCAGATCAAGGCTCGCCTGCAATTTCTGCACGGCGGCGAAGGCCGCGTCTTGCTCGGCGCGGTCGTCGGTCGGCTCGGGAATCGCCATCAGGCCGCGCAGTTTCAGGCGCGGCAGTGCGCTGATCGCGGCGGCCAATGCCGGCAGGTCAGCCGGAGTGCAGCCGGATTTACTGGCTTCGCCGCTGACATTGACCTGAACGCAGATGTTCAGCGGCGGCAGTTCAGCCGGGCGCTGTTCGGACAAGCGTTGAGCGATTTTCAGGCGATCCACGGAATGCACCCAGTCGAAATGCTCGGCGATGGCGCGAGTCTTGTTCGATTGAATGGGGCCGATGAAGTGCCAGATCAAGGGCAGGTCAGCCAGTTCGAGCTGTTTGCCCAAGGCTTCCTGCAGGTAGTTCTCGCCAAAGTCACGCAGGCCGGCGGCATATGCTTCGCGCAGGGCCTGGGCGGGTTTGGTCTTGCTGACCGCGAGCAACTGGACGCTGTTTTCAGCGCGGTTTGCAGCTGTTACCGCTGCCTGGATGCGCGAACTAACCAGTTGGATGTTGTCTGCTATCGTGGACATCAAGAGGCGCCAGCGGTCGGAAGGTTCGCGGCATTCTACTGGAATTGAGGAGCGCTATGGATATCACTGAACTGCTGGCCTTCAGCGCCAAACAAGGCGCTTCCGACCTGCACCTGTCGGCCGGTCTGCCGCCGATGATCCGTGTCGATGGCGATGTGCGGCGGATCAATCTGCCGGCGCTGGATCACAAGCAAGTGCACGAACTGATCTACGACATCATGAACGACACCCAGCGGGTCGACTTCGAGAAACATCTGGAAACCGACTTTTCCTTCGAAGTGCCGGGTGTGGCGCGTTTCCGCGTCAACGCTTTCAACCAGAACCGTGGCGCAGGCGCCGTATTCCGTACCATTCCGTCGAAAGTGCTGAGCATGGAAGACCTCGCCATGGGCGACGTCTTCCGCAAGATTACCGATGCGCCGCGCGGTCTGGTGCTGGTCACCGGGCCGACCGGTTCCGGCAAATCAACCACGCTGGCGGCGATGATCGATTACCTCAATACCCACCGGCATCACCACATCCTGACTATCGAAGATCCGATCGAGTTTGTTCACGAATCGCGCAAATGCCTGATCAATCAGCGTGAAGTCCACCGTGATACCCGCAGTTTCGCCACTGCGTTGCGCTCGGCACTGCGTGAAGACCCGGACGTGATTCTGGTCGGCGAGATGCGTGACCTGGAAACCATCCGCCTGGCGCTGACCGCTGCCGAAACCGGGCACTTGGTATTCGGCACGCTGCACACCACCTCGGCGGCGAAAACCATCGACCGCGTGGTCGACGTGTTCCCCGGTGACGAGAAGTCGATGGTGCGTTCGATGCTGTCCGAGTCGTTGCTGGCGGTGGTCTCGCAGACGTTGATCAAGAAGATCGGCGGCGGGCGGGTGGCGGCGCACGAGATCATGCTGGGCACGTCGGCGATCCGTAACCTGATCCGTGAGGACAAGGTGGCGCAGATGTATTCGGCGATTCAGACGGGTGGGTCGTTGGGCATGCAGACACTGGACATGTGCCTGAAGGATCTGCTGACCAAGGGCTTGATCAGCCGCGAGCATGCGCGGGAGAAGGCGCGGACGCCGGATAATTTCTGAGGGAGTGATCGTTCCCACGCTCTGCGTGGGAATGCAGCCCGGGACGCTCTGCGTCCCTGCCGAAGCGGACGCGGAGCGTCCATTGAGGCATTCCCATGCGGAGCATGGGAACGATCGGTATGGTGTTAGCGCTGAACCACGCGCATCTGGTTTTGCTCTTTCGGCAACACACGCTTGGCAACCACGTAATGCTGCTGCCAGTACGGCTTGTTCAGCGTATCGATGCTCACCGCTTTGCCACGACGTGGCGCGTGGATAAAGCGGTCGTTGCCCAAGTAGATGGCTACATGGTTGACCCGACGGCTCTTGATGTTGAAGAAAATCAGGTCGCCCGGCTTCAGATCCTTGCGCTCGACTTTCTCGCCGTGACCGCTGGCCATGGCATTCGAGGTACGTGGCAGGTCGAACGTAGCGTCGTTGAACGCGTATTTCACCAGACCGCTGCAATCAAAACCTTTACTTGGGCTGCTGCCGCCCCAACGATAAGGGGTACCGAGGACGTTCACCGCACGGCTCAGCACATTGCTGCTTTCCTTGCTCGCCATCGGTGGCACCAGCTTGCTGTGGCTCTTGCTGCTCAGCGTGGTGGTTTTGCTTTTGCTGCTTTTGCTCGATGGAGCCGAAGCATGGGATTTAGGGGTAAAGCCGTTAACGTTGGGAAGACGTTGCTCACGATTGGTGGCGTGGGCGGCCAGTGGCATTAATAGGCAGATGGTTAGCCATGTCTTGAAAAATGGTCGCATTAGGCGTGGCTCTTTAGTGATAGCGCGCAACTTTATAACAGAGTTTTTTTTCATTCCGAGTCCGTTGGTCGATTCAGTTGGAGGCCAACGGAACCAAATAAGCGGCAAATGGACGCAATTGTCGGACAGAAGTCAGGTGCTATAAGGCTTTGACGGTAGCAACGGTAACATTTGCCGTACGTCGGCTACCTGTAAAAAAGTCACAAAGAATTCAAGAATATTTATCTATCGTGTGAATCGAGGTCTTCATGAACCCCTATCAACAATTTGTTCAGCAGCAAGATACGCACAGCAAAATCATCGGTTATCTGCTGTGGATTTTCGGTTTTACCGGTGCTCACCGCTTCTATTACGGCAAGCCGGTGACCGGGACGATCTGGTTTTTCACCTTCGGTTTGCTGGGTATTGGCTGGCTGATCGATCTGTTCTTGATCCCGGCAATGGATCGCGAGGCGGATCTGCGTTTTACCGCAGGGCCGATCGAGTACAACGTGGCGTGGATTCTGCTGACGTTCCTTGGCGCACTGGGCGTGCACCGGATGTATCAGGGCAAGTGGATCAGTGGACTGATCTATCTGCTGACAGGCGGGTTGTTCTTTCTGGGGGTGCTGTATGACTTCTGGACGCTGAATGATCAGGTATCCGTACGCAACGCCGAAGGCAGAGGCGCCTTCCAGTAAGCCATCGCTGGCAAGCCAGCTCCCACAGGTTTTTGCGCTAACCCAAAGATAGCGCAAGACCTTGTGGGAGCTGGCTTGCCAGCGATTGGGGGCAACCCGGTATCAAGCCTGGTGGCTGATCCGCCCATCCACCAAGGTGTAACGAACCACACCCGGCAAAGTGTGCCCAATGAACGGGCAGTTCTCACCCTTCGACAACCAGTTCTCACCGGCCACCGTCGAAGCCTGCGGATCGAACAACACGATATCCGCCGCACCACCTACCGCCAGTTTGCCGGCCGGCAGACGCAACGCTTCAGCCGGGCCTGCACTCAGACGCGCCAGCAAGGTCGGCAGATCCAGCAACCCATCCTCAACCAGCGTCATCGCCAGCGGCAGCAACAGTTCAACACTGCTGATGCCCGGCTCGGTCGCGCCGAACGGCGCCAGTTTGGCGTCGCGTTCGTGCGGCTGGTGATGGCTGGAAATCGCCGAGACCACACCGGACTTCACCGCTGCACGCAGGCCATCACGGTCAGCACGCGTACGCAGCGGCGGTTGCACGTGGTACAGGCTGCTGAAGTCGATCAGCGCTTCATCAGTCAGAATCAACTGATACAGCGCGACATCCGCCGTCACCTTCAAACCACGGGCCTGAGCCTGAGCAATCAGGGCAACACCGCGAGCACTGGTCAACTGACTGAAATGCGCACGTACGCCGGTCTGCTCAACCAGCAGCAGGTCACGGGCAAGGGCCACGGTTTCAGCGGTTTCTGGAATCCCCGGTAAGCCGAGGAAACTGGCGACAGCGCCTTCGTGAGCCAAGCCACCTTCAGCCAAGTCGTGATCCTGCGAATTGAAGATCACCGTCAGGTCGAAGGTCGCCGCGTATTCCAGTGCCCGGCACAGAGTGCGGGTGTTGCGGAAGCTCTCCAGACCGTTGCCGAACGCCACGCAACCAGCGTCGCGCAGCGCCACCAGTTCGGCCAGTTGCTCGCCGTCCAGACCTTTGCTCAGCGCGCCGATCGGGAACACCTTGGTGTTGCCGGCCTCGCGAGCGCGATCGAGGATCAGCTCGGCCACGGCCGAGGTGTCGAGCACCGGTTTGGTCTTTGGCGGGCAGCACAGGCTGGTCACGCCACCGGCCGCAGCAGCGCGGGTTTCGCTGATGATCGAACCTTTGCGGCTGTAGCCCGGCTCGCGCAGGGCAACGTTGAGGTCGACGAGGCCTGGAGCGGCGACGAGGCCTTGGGCGTCGATGGTTTCTACTGCGCTGAAACCGGCCGGGGCCGCGCCGAGGGCGACGATCTTGCAGGCTTCAACGTGAATGTCGGTGATTTGATCCAGGCCGCTGCTTGGATCGATGACGCGTGCGCCGAGAATGCTGAGCTTCACTGGGCGTTCTCCTGCTCGAATTGACGCTGCGCGGTTTGCCCGCTCATGGCCATGGACAACACAGCCATACGAATTGCGATGCCGTAGGTCACCTGATTGAGGATCACCGAGTGCGGGCCGTCGGCCACTGCGGACTCGATTTCCACCCCCCGGTTGATCGGCCCCGGGTGCATGACGATGCAATCGGGTTTGGCCCCGGCCAGACGCGCGGTGGTCAGGCCGAACAGTCGGTAGAACTCACCTTCGCTCGGCAACAGGCCGCCGGTCATGCGTTCACGCTGCAGGCGCAACATGATCACCACGTCGACGTCTTTCAGGCCTTCGGTCATGTCGGTGTAGACCTTCACGCCGTATTGCTCGATGCCGATCGGCAGCAGGGTTTTCGGCGCAATCACGCGAATATCCGGGCAACCCAGGGTTTTCAGGGCCAGCATGTTCGAGCGCGCAACCCGCGAGTGCAGGATGTCGCCGACGATGGCCACCGAGAGGTTTTCGAAACCGCCCTTGTGCCGACGGATGGTGAGCATGTCGAGCATGCCCTGCGTCGGGTGGGCGTGACGGCCGTCGCCGCCGTTGATGATTGCCACTTGCGGGCATACATGTTCGGCGATGAAGTGCGCGGCGCCGGAATCACCGTGGCGTACGACGAACATGTCGGCGGCCATGGCTTCGAGGTTGCGCAGGGTGTCGAGTAGGGTTTCACCTTTACTCGCCGACGAGGTCGACACGTTCAGGGTAATTACGTCTGCCGACAGCCGCTGGGCCGCCAGTTCGAAGGTGGTGCGGGTGCGCGTGGAGTTTTCGAAGAACACGTTGCACACGGTTTTGCCGCGCAGCAACGGGACTTTCTTCACCGCCCGGGCACCGACTTCGAGGAACGAGTCGGCAGTGTCGAGGATTTCCGTCAGCAACTCGCGGCGCAGGCCGTCGAGCGAGAGGAAGTGGCGCAGCTGGCCCTGATCATTGAGCTGCAGCGGGCGCTTGGTATCTAGAGGCGTCATCGCGAAGGGGACTCTCAATAGGGCGGATTAAAGGTTGAAGTCTTGCAGTTCGAGCGTCAGCGGCTCGGGGCCGGACAGCTTCACCCGTTCATGTGCGGCCAGCGACAGCGTCGCGCCAACCACGTTCGGGCGGATCGGCAGCTCGCCGGCGTCGAGGTCCAGCAGGCAGACCAGGGTCACGCTGGCCGGGCGGCCGTAGTCGAACAATTCGTTCATGGCGGCGCGGATGGTGCGGCCGCTCATCAATACGTCGTCGATCAGCACCAGATGCTGGCCTTCGATCTCGAAGGGCAGGGCGGACGGGCGCACTTGCGGGTGCAGGCCGTTCTGGCTGAAGTCGTCGCGGTAGAAGGAAACATCCAGCGTGCCCAGTGGCGCATCGCTACCCAGTTCCTTGAGCAAGGCCTGCGCGACCCAGATGCCGCCAGTGCGAATGCCGATGTAACGCGGTTCAGTGATTTCACGCTGGGCAAGGTGCGCCTTGAGGCGGGTCGCCATCTGGCTGATCAGATCGGCGGGATTTGGCAGGCTCATGGTTGCTCCTTGTTGGGGGCGAGTCGGATCCTTGGACACGACTCGGTTTTTCACTCAAAAGAAAAGCGCCGAAGCGCTTGTCAGGATTCAAACAATGCAGTGTTTTCATCGAGCCAGCCCTGCAACAGCAGAGCGGCGGCGATGGCGTCCACCGGGTTGTCGCGGTAACTGCCTTTCTGACCGCCACGGGCCAGTCGCTCGCCTTTGGCTTCAAACGTGGTCAGGCGTTCGTCGTGGGTATAGAAGGGCAGATTGAAGCGGCCATTGAGGCGGCGGGCAAACTTTTCCGCGCGTACGCACATGTCGCTCGGGGTGCCGTCCATGTTCAGCGGCAGTCCGACAACAACGGCATCGGGTTTCCATTCTTTTATAAGGGCTTCGACCTGGTTCCAGTCCGGCACGCCGTTCTGTGCCTTCAAGGTGCACAGCTCACGGGCCTGGCCGGTAATCACCTGGCCGACCGCGACGCCGATCTGTTTGGTGCCGTAGTCGAAGCCGAGAATCAGGCGCAGGGCCATCAGGCGTGACCTGCCTGGCTGGTCAGCAGGCTGAGGTTGATCCCCAGGTGCCGGGCCGCCGCCTCCAGACGCAATTCGCTGCTGGTGTTGAACAGGATGTCGGCGTCATACGGGCAGTTCAGCCAGGCGTTGTCGGCGAGTTCCGCTTCCAGTTGCCCGGCTTCCCAACCGGCGTAACCGAGGGCAATCAGGCTTTTTGCCGGGCCGACGCCGTCAGCGATGGCGAACAGCACGTCCTGCGAGGTCGAGAGGGCCAGATCACCCTCCAATTGCGCGGTGGCCAGAAAGGTCTTGCCCGCCGGGTGCAGAACAAAACCGCGATCGGTCTGCACCGGGCCGCCAATGAAGATCGGCACATGCTGGCAGAGTGCTGGCGGGTCGATGTCCGGGCGCAATTGCTCAAGGATGTCGGCCAGATTCAGCTCTTGCGGCCGGTTGACCACAATCCCCATAGCGCCATTGGCCGTGTGCTCGACGATGTAGGTCAAGGTGTGGGCAAAGTTCGGGTCGGCCATGTGTGGCATGGCGATCAGGAATTGATGCTTGAGGTAGCTGGGGCTGACGTTTTTCATGTGCGCTAGTGTGGCGTTCGGGGGGCAAACTGACAAGCTGGAGATGCTGACAGCAACACAGATCCATTGTAGGAGTGAGCCTGCTCGCGATAGCGGTGTGCCAGAATCGAAATTGTTGACTGATACACCGCTATCGCGAGCAGGCTCACTCCTACAAGGGGTTGCGGTGTGTCAGTTGCTTGAGAGCTTGTCGCCCCGGGCAAATTTCCAGGTACGAATGATTTCCAGACGGTCGATGTCCGACAAGTCCCCGGTAAACGGCGCAAACGGTGCCGCCAGTCGGACAATGCGCTGCGCCGCCTGATCCAGCAGCGGCTGGCCGGAGGATTCCAGCACCAGCACTTCATACAGCGAACCGTCGCGGTTGATCGAGACCATCAGGCGCAAATTGCCGTAGATCTGCTTGCGCCGGGCTTCTTCGGGGTAATTGAGGTTGCCGATGCGCTCGACCTTCTTGCGCCAGTCGTCTTTGTACCAGGCACCCTTGTCGCGCATGGTCGACGCCGCGCTCAAACGGTGGATGCGCGGGCGCTTGGCGTACAGCTGTTGTTCCTTGGCCAGTTCGGCTTCAAGACTGGCGATGTCGCTGGACAGCTGTGAGCTGTCGAACTCCGGCGCGTCGACTGTCGGTTTGACTTCGGTTTTGGCTTCTTCTTTCTTGGTCGGCGCTTTTTTAGGTTTCGGCGCGACGGTGGTCACCGCAGCTTTGGGTGCGGCTTCCTGTACTTGCGGTTTGGCGGCCGGTGGCGGGGTGACTTTTTTGACCTGATTGTCTTGGAACGGCGCCACCTCAGTGGTCTTCGGAATCGCCTTCTTGTCCAGCGTGCCGCTGCCTTCCTGATGCTGTTGAGCAAGAAAGTCAGCCTTCTCCGGCTTCTTTTCGCTCTTGAAGGTGGCGAGGGTGATTTCCAGGGTTTTGCTGATTTGCTTGGGCTCGACCATCGTGAAGCCGACGCCGAGCAGCAGCGCCAAATGGATCAGCGCCGCGAGAAACAGGGTAAAACCGAGGCGATCGGCCGGGCGCACGCCACGGTGGGCGAGTTCTGCGGGCAGATCGGACGGGAGGGTCATGACAAGAAAACCAACATCGCGTTTTTCAGAGGCTGCGCATGATAACGCAATGTTGGTTTCACGCCTTGGGCTTCACGCTTCAAGCGACAGACTGCATGTGACGTGCATCAAGCTTGTGGCTTTTTGCCGGCGGCTTGCAGCTTCTTGGCGATGGCGTCCATCAGCATGCCGCCGATATCAGTGCCAAACGCATTGTCGATTTCACGGATGCAGGTCGGGCTGGTGACGTTGATTTCGGTGAGGCTTTCGCCGATCACATCGAGGCCAACGAACAGCAGGCCTTTCTCACGCAACGTCGGGCCGACCTGCGCGGCGATCCAGCGATCCTTGTCGGTCAGCGGGCGCGCTTCACCACGGCCACCGGCAGCCAGGTTGCCACGGGTTTCGCCCTGCGCCGGAATCCGTGCCAGGCAGTAATCCACCGGCTCGCCGTCGATCATCAGGATGCGTTTGTCACCGTCCTTGATCGCCGGCAGGTAGGCCTGGCCCATGATCTGCTGGCCACCGAGGGCGGTCAGGGTTTCCAGAATCACCGACAGGTTCGGGTCACCGGCACGGTGACGGAAAATCGAAGTACCGCCCATGCCGTCCAGCGGCTTGAGGATCACGTCACCGTGTTTCGCGGCGAATTCACGCAACACGTCAGCGCGGCGGCTGACGATGGTTGGCGGCGTGCACTGCGGGAACAGCGTGGCGAACAGTTTTTCATTGCAGTCGCGCAGGCTCTGCGGTTTGTTCACCACCAGCACGCCAGCGGTTTCGGCCTGTTCGAGCAGGTAGGTGGAGTAGACGAACTCCATGTCGAACGGCGGATCCTTGCGCATCAGGATCACGTCCAGATCGCTCAGCAGGTTGTCCTGTTCGGCGTCCAGTTCGAACCATTTTTCCGGGTTGGCAAAGACTTTCAGCGGCTTCATGCGCGCCCGGGCCTGACCTTCGCCCTGATACAGGTCGCGCTGCTCCATATAGAACAGTTCCCAGCCACGCTTCTGCGCGGCCAGCAGCATGGCCAGCGAGCTATCCTTTTTATAGGAGATGCTGGCGATAGGGTCCATGACAATCCCGACGCGAACGCTCATTGGGTTTTCCTCGAAAATTGGCTACCGGATCGGTATTGAAAAAGTGCCGCCAGAGTGGCGCCGGGCGGGTTTTCGGTCAAGGAAAAACCCGTCGATAGATTGCATCTGGAGACTGTGCTAAAAAGGCTGGCGTAGCGTGCTGGCCCTTGAGCATCAAGGGTTTCGAGCCATTGATAACCGCAAAACGGACAAATTGATTCGCAAAGGCGACGGTAGAGCCCTCTTATGGAACAGCAGTCCAGCGCCTTGAAGGTCATGGTGATCGACGACTCGAAAACGATTCGTCGCACCGCCGAAACATTGTTGAAGAATGTCGGTTGCGAAGTGATCACGGCGATCGACGGTTTCGACGCTCTGGCGAAGATCGCCGACAACCATCCCGGGATCATTTTTGTCGACATCATGATGCCGCGTCTGGATGGTTATCAGACCTGCGCTTTAATCAAGAACAACAGCGCGTTCAAGGCCACACCGGTGATCATGCTGTCATCGCGTGACGGGCTGTTCGACAAGGCCAAGGGGCGGATTGTCGGTTCTGATCAATTTTTGACCAAGCCTTTCAGCAAGGAAGAACTGCTCAACGCGATTCAGGCCCATGTTCCGGGCTTCGCCGCCGTTTTGCCGCAGTAAGACACGTACAGAGATACGCGGCCAGCGGGCCGCGCGTCGACAAGAAAATGGGGAAAACCATGGCACGTATCCTGATCGTCGATGATTCGCCGACTGAAATGTACAAACTCACCGGCATGCTCGAAAAGCACGGCCATGAAGTGTTGAAGGCCGAAAACGGCGCCGACGGCGTGGCTCTGGCTCGGCAGGAAAAACCCGACGCGGTACTGATGGACATCGTCATGCCCGGCCTCAATGGTTTCCAGGCGACCCGTCAGCTGACCAAAGACCCGGAAACCGGACATATCCCGGTGATCATCATTACCACCAAGGATCAGGAAACCGACAAGGTCTGGGGCACCCGCCAGGGCGCCAAGGATTACCTGACCAAACCGGTCGACGAAGACACCCTGATCAAGACCCTGAACAACGTGCTCAAAGGCTGATCGCGCAACCATGAGCGAATCGCTGACCGCGTTCGAACTGCTCTGGCAGATCGACCAGCGCTGCCGCTTGCTGGCGGCGGACCTGCCGTCGCAACCGGCGCGCCAGGATCGCTGGAGCGGCATCGGCTTTCGCCTCGGCGAGCATTGGTATGTGGCGCCGATGGGCGAAGTCAGCGAAGTGCTGCATGAACCGCGATTTACCCAGTTACCCGGGGTCAAGCCGTGGGTCAAAGGCGTGGCTAACCTGCGCGGGCGGTTGCTGCCGATCATGGATCTGTGCGGTTTCTTCGGCCATGAACTGTCGCCGTTGCGTAAACAGCGGCGGGTATTGGTGGTCGAGCATGGCGATGTGTTTGCCGGGCTGATGGTCGATGAAGTCATCGGCCTGCAGCACTTTGAGCAGAACAGCTTTGAACCGCTATCGATCAGCAAACGCCAGGGCTCGAAGGCCGAGTTCGTCAAAGGCTATTTCCGGCGCGAGCAGAACTGGCGGGTGTTCAGCCTGTTTGCGCTGGCCAAATCCCCGGTGTTCATGAGCGTTGCGATATAACAGATTCAACACCGTCCCCTGTGGGAGCGAGCCTGCTCGCGAAGAGGGCGTGTCAGGCAAGATAAATATTGGCTGACCCAGCGCTTTCGCGAGCAGGCTCGCTCCCACAGGGATTGCAGCAGGCCTCAAAGGTGTGGGTTAAGGGCGAGGACCGATGACAAAAGCAAAAACAGGCAAGCCGGCGGAAGGATCGCGCAGTCGCTCGCAGATCATCGTGCTGTTCATCGCACTGATCGTGTTCATCATGCTGCTGTTCGCCAACTTCGCGTACCTCAACACCCAAGCGAACTACGACAAACAGTACATCGGCCACGCCGGTGAGCTGCGCGTGCTCTCGCAACGCATTGCCAAGAACGCCACCGAAGCCGCCGCTGGCAAGGCTGCCGCGTTCAAGTTGCTCAGCGATGCGCGCAACGATTTCGCCCAGCGCTGGGGTTACCTGAAAAAGGGCGACCCGGCCACCGGCCTGCCTCCCGCCCCGGCCACCGTGCGCCCGGAAATGCGCGCCGTGCAGCTCGACTGGGAGCGCCTGCTGAAAAACACCGACGCGATTCTTTCCAGCGAGCAGACCGTGCTGTCGCTGCATCAGGTCGCCGCGACGCTGGCCGAAACCGTGCCGCAGTTGCAGATCGAATACGAAAAAGTCGTCGAAATCCTCCTCCAGCGTGGCGCCCCAGCCACGCAAGTGGCGATGGCCCAGCGTCAATCGCTGCTCGCCGAACGTATCCTCGGCGCGGTCAACACCGTGCTCGCCGGCGACGAAAACTCCCAGCAAGCCGCCGATGCCTTCGGCCGCGACGCCACCCGCTTCGGCCAAGTGCTCAATGGCATGCTGCAAGGCAACCCGACCCTGAAAATCAGCCAGGTCGAAGACCGCGACGCCCGCGCGCGTCTGAGTGAGATTTCCGAACTGTTCCAGTTTGTCTCCGGCTCGGTGGATGAAATCCTCGAAACATCGCCGGAGCTGTTCAAGGTCCGTGAATCGGCGAGCAATATCTTCAGCCTCTCGCAAACCCTGCTCGACGAAGCCTCGCACTTGGCCACTCGCTTCGAGAACCTTGCCGGTGGGCGCAATACTGACACCATCGGCGGTTACGTCCTCGGTTTGCTGGCGCTGGCCTCAATCATCCTCATCGGTCTGGTCATGGTTCGCGAAACAAATCGCCAGTTGCGCGAAACCGCCGAGAAGAACGAGCGCAACCAGAACGCGATCATGCGCCTGCTCGACGAGATCGAAGACCTCGCCGACGGCGACCTCACTGTGACCGCCTCGGTGACCGAAGACTTCACCGGCACCATCGCCGACTCGATCAACTATTCCGTCGACCAACTGCGCGATCTGGTCGCCACCATCAACCTTACCGCCGGCCAGGTCGCCGCAGCGGTGCAGGAAACCCAGGCCACCGCCATGCATCTGGCCCAGGCTTCGGAGCATCAGGCCCAGCAGATTTCCGAAGCCTCGACCGCGATCAGCGACATGGCCGAATCCATCGATCAGGTCTCGGCCAACGCCGCCGAGTCTTCTGCGGTAGCGGAGCGTTCGGTGGAAATCGCCAACAAGGGCAACGAGGTGGTGCACAACACCATCCACGGCATGGACAACATTCGCGAACAGATTCAGGACACCGCCAAACGCATCAAGCGTCTCGGCGAGTCGTCGCAGGAAATCGGTGACATCGTCAGCCTGATCGACGACATCGCCGACCAGACCAACATCCTCGCCCTCAACGCGGCGATTCAGGCGTCGATGGCCGGTGATGCCGGGCGCGGTTTCGCCGTGGTCGCCGATGAAGTGCAGCGGCTGGCCGAACGCTCGTCCGCCGCCACACGGCAGATCGAAACCCTGGTGCGGGCGATTCAGACCGACACCAACGAAGCGGTCATCTCGATGGAACAAACCACTACCGAGGTGGTGCGTGGCGCGCGACTGGCGCAGGATGCCGGTGTGGCCCTGGAAGAAATCGAAGGCGTGTCGAAGACCCTCGCGGCGCTGATTCAAAGCATCTCCAACGCAGCGCAGCAGCAGACGACTTCGGCCGGGCAGATCTCGCTGACGATGAACGTGATCCAGCAGATCACCTCGCAGACCTCGTCCGGCTCCACGGCCACCGCCGAGAGCATCGGCAACCTGACGAAAATGGCCAGTCAGCTACGGCGTTCGGTGTCCGGTTTCACCTTGCCGGCGGCGACAGATAAAGCGTGAGTGGAGTGGTTATGGGTGATCGGCACGACTATGTGGCCCTCGAATGGGTCAAAGGCGAAATTGCCGAAACGCTGAAACAGGCGCATCAAGCAATTGAAGCCGTGCTCGACGACCCGCAAGCTTTTCCCGGGCTGGACGAGTGCCTGGATTACATCCATCAGGTCCACGGCAGTTTGCAGATGGTCGAGTTCTACGGCGCAGCCTTGCTCGCCGAAGAAATGGAACATCTGGTCGAAGCCTTGCAACACGAGCGCGTCAGCCATCGCGACGAAGCCCTGCACCTGTTGCTGCAAGCCCTTGGGCAATTGCCGATTTACCTCGACCGCGTGCAGAGCGCCCGGAGAGATTTGCCGTTGGTGGTGCTGCCGCTGATCAACGATCTGCGCAGTGCCCGTGGCGAAAGCCTGCTCTCGGAAACCAGCCTGTTCAGCCCGCAACTGCCCGAACTGGCGCCGCTAAACGCAGAAGCGTTGGCACTGCTCGAGCCGGCAGAACTGCCGAACGTGTTGCGCAAGCTGCGGCAGACGCTGCAAATGGCCTTGGTCGGTTTGCTGCGTGAACAGGATGACCAGACCCACCTCGGTTATCTGGCCAAAGTCTTCACCCGCCTCGAAGCGCTGAGCGGTGATTCGCCGCTGAGCCCGCTGTGGCAAGTCGCCTCGGCGCTGGTCGAAGGCATGCGCGAGGGCGTGATCGCCAACAGCCCGGCGCTGCGCAGCCTGTTCAAGGACGCCGACAAAGAACTCAAACGCCTGCTCGATCAGGGCATGGCTGGCCTCAATCAGCCGGCGCCTGCCGAGCTGCTGAAAAGCCTGTTGTTCTATATTGCCAAAGCCGAACATCCCACCGGGCAGATGCTGACCATGAAAGATCGCTACTCCCTGGACGACGCGTTGCCCGACAGCGCGATGGTCGACGAAGAACGCGCGCGCCTGGCCGGCCCCGACCGCGATGCGATGCGCTCGGTGCTGTCGGCGTTGTGTGAAGAACTGGTGCGGGTCAAGGAGCGCCTCGACCTGTTCGTGCGTAGCGACCGTCAGCACACCTCGGATCTGGAAAGCCTGCTCGCACCGCTGCGACAGATTGCCGACACCCTCGCGGTGCTCGGTTTCGGCCAGCCGCGCAAAGTGATCATCGATCAATTAGCTGTCGTGCTCAGCCTCGCCCAGGGCCAGCGCGAACCGAATGACGCGATCCTCATGGACGTTGCCGGTGCGCTGCTTTACGTCGAAGCGACGCTGGCCGGGATGGTCGGCACCGTCGAGCCGGAAAGCCCGGAAGATTCGCGCCTGCCGACCACCGACCTGACGCAGATCCATCAGATCGTGATCAAGGAAGCGCGCATCTGCCTGCAACAGGCCAAGGACGTGATCGTCGACTACATCGACGCCGATTGGGATCGCCAGCACCTGCAACCGTTGCCGGCGCTGCTGACTCAGGTGCGCGGTGCGCTGGCGATGATTCCGTTGAACCGCGCGGCAAGTCTGGTCGAGGCGTGCAACGGGTTTATCCGCGAACATCTGTTGCTTGATCCGCACGAACCGGGTTGGGAAGAGCTGGATCATCTGGCCGATGTCATCAGCAGCCTCGAGTATTACCTCGAACGTCTGAGCGACGATCCGCAGGCGCCGAGCGAGCAGTTGCTGGATGTCGCGCAGAAGTCCCTTGCGAGTCTGGGTTTCATTCCAAATGAGCCGCATGTGCCCGTGCTCGAAGACGTGCTCAGCCCCAGCGAAGCGCTGGTGATGCAGGACATGCAAGCGCTCGATGACCCGGAAACCGTGCAGTCGCTGGCCGCTGTTCTGGCCAGCCCGGTTTCGGCGCTCAACCCGCCAGCGCTGATCACCCCCGGCAGCCTGATGCCGCCGCCGGCCGATGAAGAACCGGTCGACGATGAGCTGCGCGAGGTGTTCCTCGAAGAGACCGACGAGGTCCTCGAAGTTCTCCACGAATACCTGCCGCGCTGGTCGGCCAATCCGCAGGATCGTGATGCGCTGACCGAACTGCGCCGCGCCTTCCACACCTTGAAAGGCAGCGGGCGCATGGTCCGCGCGCTGATCCTCGGTGAACTGGCCTGGGCGGTGGAAAACCTGCTCAACCGTGTGCTCGAACAAAGTGTCGAACCGGGCTCAGTGGTGCAGCAAGTGCTGACCGACACCGTGCTGTTGCTGCCCGAGTTGATCAGCGAATTCGCCACTAGTAACCAGCGCCAGCGCGGCGATGTCGATCAGCTCGCGGCCCGTGCTCACGCCTTGGCCAAAGGTGACGAGCCATTGGCCGCCGAAGACGTGGACGATGTCGCGGCGCTCGATCCGCTGTTGCTGGAAATCTTCCGCAAAGAAGCCGAGACCCACCTCGCCAGCCTCAACCGCTTTCTCGATCAGGCCGCCGAGCATGTGCCGCTGCAGGCCAGCGACGAACTGCAGCGCGCTTTGCACACGCTCAAGGGCAGTGCGTCGATGGCCGGCGTATTGCCGATTGCCGAACTCGCTGCACCGCTCGATCAACTGGCCCGCGAGTTCAAGGCGCACCAGTTGCCGCTGGACCTCGACGAAGTGGAGTTGCTACTTGAAGCCGAGGGCCTGTTCCGTGTCGGCCTGCGTCAGCTCAAGCATGATCCGCTGGCGCCGATTGTCGGTGCGCAGTCGCTGATCAAGCGCTCGGAAACCCTGCTCGCCGAGCGTCTGGCCTCGATCCTCGATGCGCCCAATACCGGCCTGCGGATCAAGCGCGATCCGCAACTGATCAATAACTTCCTCGCTCAAGGCATGGACATCCTGCTGGATGCTGAGAGCCTGCTACAGCGCTGGCAGCAACACCCCGGCGAGCGTCAGGAACTCAGCGCCTTGCTGGATGAACTGACCACCCTTGGCGAAGGCGCGCATTTGGCGGATTTGCTGCCGGTGGATGTGTTGTGCGAAGCCTTGCTCGATCTCTACGGCGCCGTGGAAGAAAGCAGCCTGGCGGTCAGCGAGCAGTTTTTCCAGGAAGCGCAGAACGCCCACGAAGCGCTGATCAACATGCTCGACGAACTGGCCGCCGGGCAGGAAGTCACGCCGCAGCCAGAGCGGATTCGGGCGTTGCATGATCTGCTCGATCAGAGCCTCGACCCATCGTCCATGGGCCTGATTCGCAGCGATGGCAGCCGCACCCTGAGCATCCGTGAACTGGGCAGCGCCACCGCTGAGTTGCAGCAAAAGGCAACGGCGCTTGAACACGATGACGAGATTGTCGGGATCTTCCTTGAAGAAGCGGTCGATATTCTCGACAGCTCAGGCCAGGCCTTGCAGCGCTGGTTGAGCGACCCGGACAATGCCGCGCCGCTGTCCTCGTTGCAGCGCGATTTGCACACCCTCAAGGGCGGCGCGCGGATGGCCGAAGTCGAGGCCATTGGCGATCTGGCTCAGGAGCTGGAAAGCTTTTACGAAGGCTTGGTGGATCGTCGCTACCACTACAGCGAAAGCTTGGGGCGCTTGTTGCTCAAGAGTCATGAGCGTTTGGCGCTGCTGCTTGAACAACTGCAACAGCATCAGCCACTGACCCCGGCACAGGATCTGATCGACGTTATCCGTCAGGTCCGCCAAGGCCAGAATGTTGCCGAAACTCCGCCAGCAACAGCCGGGCACGACAGCGCTGGCCACGATCCCGAGTTGCTGGAAATCTTCCTCGAAGAAGGTTTCGACATCATCGAAAACTCCGGCGCCGCGCTGCTGCGCTGGCAGGCCGAGCCGGGCAATCGTCAGGAAGTGGAAACCCTGCTGCGCGATCTGCACACCCTCAAGGGTGGCGCGCGGATGGTCGAGATCGGCCCGATCGGCGACCTCGCGCATGAGCTGGAATACCTTTACGAAAGTCTTTCCAGCGGCGCTTTGCAGCCGTCGGCGGAGCTGTTTGCGCTGGTGCAGCGCGGGCATGATCGCTTGGCGCAAATGCTCGATGGCGTGCGCGCCGGGCAACCGTGTCCGCCGGCTGATCGGCTGATCAATGCGATCCAGAATTTCAGCCATCCGGTGACGGTAGAAACGCCGCCAGTGCTACCTGTGCCGGTCAAGACTGACGCGGCGCCGCCAGCTGCCGACGCTGGCGCGGACATGGTCAAAGTCTCCGCCGAACTGCTCGATGAGTTGGTCAATCTGGCCGGGGAAACCTCGATCTTCCGTGGCCGTATCGAACAGCAGGTCAACGACGCGCAGATCGCGCTGAACGAGATGGAAACCACCATCGAACGGATGCGCGATCAGTTGCGCCGCCTCGACACTGAAACTCAGGGGCGGATTCTCAGCCGCCAGCAAGTCGATGCCGAACGTCTCGGCTATGAAGAATTCGATCCGCTGGAAATGGACCGCCATTCGCAGTTGCAGCAACTGTCGCGGGCGCTGTTCGAATCCGCCTCTGACTTGCTCGACCTCAAGGAAACCCTCGACCGCCGTAATCACGACGCCGAGAACCTGTTGCAGCAACAGGGCCGCATCAACACCGAATTGCAGGAAGGCCTGATGCGTACGCGCATGGTGCCGTTCGAGCGCATGTTGCCGCGCCTGAAACGCATCGTCCGCCAGGTCGCTGAAGAGCTGAACAAAGACGTCGCGTTTGTCGTCGGCAACGCCGAAGGCGAGATGGATCGCAATGTGCTGGAGCGCATGGCTGCGCCGCTGGAACACATGCTGCGCAATGCCGTCGATCATGGTCTGGAGTCCGCCGAGGTGCGGCTGGCGGCGGGTAAACCGGCGCAGGGCACGATAAGCCTGGACCTGTCCCGCGAGGGCGGCGACATCGTTTTCGACATTCGCGATGACGGCGCCGGGGTGCCACTGGAAGCGGTGCGGCGCAAGGCGATCAAGCGCGGCATGCTCGCGCCGGATGCCGAGATCAGCGACCGCGACGTGTTGCAGTTCATCCTTCAGCCGGGGTTTTCCACAGCGGAAAAGATCACCCAGATTTCCGGACGTGGCGTCGGCATGGACGTGGTGCACGAAGAAGTGCGGCAACTCGGCGGCAGCATGAGCATCGACTCGGTGCCGGGGCAGGGCGTGCATTTCCGCATTCGGCTGCCGTTCACCGTGTCGGTCAACCGCGCGTTGATGGTGCAGTGTGGCGAGGATCAATACGCGATTCCGCTGAACACCATCGAAGGCATCGTCCGCGTGTTGCCGAATGATCTGGAAGCTCACTTCCGGGTTGATCCGCCGCGCTATCAGTACGGCGGCCAGACCTACGAACTGTGCTATCTCGGCGAACTGCTGAAAACCACGCCACGGCCGAAACTGCTCGGCCAGAATCTGCCATTGCCGGTGCTGCTGGTGCACTACAACGACCGGCGCATCGCGGTGCTGGTCGATACCATGGCCGGCACCCGCGAGATTGTGGTCAAGAGTCTTGGCGCGCAATTCGCGGCGGTGCAGGGCGTGTCCGGGGCGACGATTCTGGGCGATGGCCGGGTGGTGCTGATTCTCGATTTGCTCGCACCGATTCGGGCGATGCAAGCGCGGGTTGCGCAGACACCGACGGTGCCGGAGATCGACAGCGAACCGCAGAAACCGCTGCTGGTGATGGTGGTCGACGACTCGGTCACCGTACGCAAGGTCACCAGCCGTTTGCTCGAACGTCACGGCATGAACGTGCTCACGGCCAAGGACGGTGTCGACGCCATGCTGCTGCTCGAAGAACACATGCCCGACCTGATGCTGCTCGACATCGAAATGCCGCGCATGGACGGCTTCGAAGTCGCCACCCAAGTGCGCAACGACGAACGCCTGCAACACCTGCCGATCATCATGATCACCTCACGTACCGGACAGAAACACCGCGACCGCGCCATGGCGATTGGCGTCAACGACTACCTCGGCAAGCCGTATCAAGAGTCGGTGCTGCTTGAAAGCATTGCCCACTGGAGCAAGAAACATGCATGAGCGCCGGCATAATCAGCGCAGCAGCCAACTCACTGGTCTGTTGTTGCCGTTGGCGGATCGCAATTTGATCCTGCCTAACGTCGCTGTCGCTGAGTTGATCGATTACCAGGCCAGTGCCTTCGATCTGGACACGCCGCCGTGGTACCTCGGCAAGGTTACGTGGCGTGAGCGGCAGATTCCGTTGCTGAGTTTTGAATCGGCGTGCGGGCAGAAAATCGTCATTGGCGAGCGGGCGCGAATCGTGATTTTGAATGCCCTCGGTGGGTTGCCGGAGTTGAAGTTCATTGCCCTGCTGGTGCAGGGGATTCCGCGGTCGTACAAGCTTGATAGTCAGTTAAGTTATGTCGATGTGCCGTTGTGTGGGCTGGAGCAGGCGGCGGTGCAGGTCGGGGAGCAGGTGGCGAAGGTGCCGGATTTGTTGGGGTTGGAGAAGTTGTTGGTGGATGCTGGGCTGGTTCACTGATCCAGAATTCGTGTCGCTCTGACTGGCCTCATCGCTGGCAAGCCAGCTCCCACAGGTTTTTGTGTGGTTCACAGAATTCGAATACAACTCGGACACTGTGGGAGCTGGCTTGCCAGCGATGGGGCCAGTAGCACCAGCAAATTCTTACAGGCAAATCCTCAATTTCTGCAGTGCAATAGACACCCTTTAACCCCGTTGTTTAAAGACACTCTGTGTTACGGCTCCCTAGCCTACAAATCCTTGCGCCGCTGCCTACGCATGCACCAGAATCCGCCGGCTTGTGCGCCTTGGGCATGCTGCGTAACTTGATTCCGTCACTGATTTCCAGTGATCGGGTTTAGCAGCCCGTGGTTAATCTAAGGGTGCACATACATCATCGTCAGGCTCAGCGCCTGCATTCGATGGCGGCTGTGCGCAGGGCGCTTCGGCGCGCCGGCTTCCTTAGGTTCCCCGGTCTGCTAACCTGCGTTCAGCTGCCACCCCTTCTTTTAGCAGAGAAGCGGTTCCAGCTTTATCTCGGAACCTGAAGATGATTAAACCAACGCCTAACCCCCCGCTCGCAGACCCGGCATCCCCCTACGAATCCCCCGACTCCAAGAAATTCCACGAAGCCGCCGAGCGCGCCCTCGACCATTACCTCGGCCCGACCAACGCCGACCTGATGGCCACGCCTTACACCCCCAACACGCTGTACATGGCCAACCCCAATGCCGACACCGAATCCCTGCTGGCGGACGCCAGTGAAACCCTCGGCTCGGCTACGGTCATGCTCAACAATCACGCGGCAACGGTGGACGGCACGCACCGCAAGACTGTGCAGGGTATTGCGCAGGTGGTGATGGTGGCGGAGATGGCTGTTAACCGTTTGTTGGATAGGTTGGTGCCGACGGAGTGACTTAAAAGCTGACCCTCACCCCAGCCCTCTCCCGGAGGGAGAGGGGGCCGACCGTGGGATGCTCACAAGTTACGCCGACCTGAAAATACTGCTGTGAATCCATAATCGACTCGGTGGGGCTGGTCGATGTATGGCGCCAGACACCTCGGTCGGTCCCCTCTCCCACCGGGAGAGGGCTAGGGTGAGGGCGCTCTTGACCATTACGCTCAGCGTAATGATTCACCACCGCGCTTGATTGATGCCCCCATCCCACACGCCTACCTTAGCTCCACGACAGCGAACCCGTGGAGTGAGCATGACAACAACAATTTCCCCCGACTCGCGCTGGACGCGGCGGCGCGATGAGAAGCAGCGCCGGCTCGACAAGGTGCGCGGGCTGGCCGACGGTGTGGTGTTGCCCACCGACAAGATCGTCGCCGCGCTCGAAGCGCTGATTCATCCCGGCGACCGTGTGGTGCTGGAGGGCAACAACCAGAAGCAGGCGGACTTCCTCTCGCGCTCGCTAGCCAAAGCCGACCCGGAAAAGCTCCACGACCTGCACATGATCATGCCCAGCGTCGGTCGCTCCGAGCACCTCGACCTGTTCGAACGCGGCATCGCCCGCAAGCTAGATTTCTCCTTCGCCGGCACCCAGAGCCTGCGCATCAGCCAGTTGCTTGAAGACGGCTTGCTGGAAGTCGGCGCGATCCACACCTACATCGAACTCTACGCCCGACTGGTGGTGGACCTGATCCCCAATGTCGTGCTCTCCGCCGGGTTCATGGCCGACCGCGCCGGCAATATCTATACCGGCCCGAGCACCGAAGACACGCCGGCACTGATCGAACCGGCGGCGTTCAGCGACGGCATCGTCATCGTCCAGGTCAACCAATTGGTCGACGACGTCAGCGAACTGCCGCGCGTCGACATCCCGGCGTCGTGGGTCGATTTCGTCGTGGTGGCGGACAAGCCGTTCTACATCGAACCGTTGTTCACCCGTGACCCGCGCCATATCAAGCCTGTGCACGTGTTGATGGCGATGATGGCGATCCGTGGGATCTACGAAAAACACAACGTGCAGTCGCTCAACCACGGCATCGGTTTCAACACCGCCGCCATCGAATTGATCCTGCCGACTTACGGCGAGTCTCTTGGCTTGAAGGGCAAAATCTGCCGCAACTGGACGCTCAACCCGCACCCGACGTTGATCCCGGCGATCGAGAGCGGCTGGGTCGAAAGCGTGCATTGCTTCGGCACCGAACTGGGCATGGAAAACTACATCGCCGCCCGTCCGGACGTGTTCTTCACCGGCCGCGACGGCTCGTTGCGTTCCAACCGGATGTTCTGCCAACTCGCCGGGCAGTACGCGGTGGATCTGTTTATCGGCGCGACGTTGCAGGTCGATGGCGATGGCCATTCCTCGACCGTCACCCGTGGCCGTCTCGCCGGTTTCGGTGGCGCGCCGAATATGGGCCACGACCCGCGCGGTCGGCGTCACGGCACCCCGGCGTGGCTGGACATGCGCCACGACGATTCGCAGCAACCGATGCTCGAACGCGGCAAGAAACTCGTGGTGCAAATGGTCGAGACCTTCCAGGAGGGCGGCAAACCGACCTTCGTTGAAACCCTCGACGCGGTCGAGGTGGCGAAGAAAAGCGGCATGCCGCTGGCGCCGATCATGATCTACGGCGACGACGTCACCCACCTGCTGACCGAAGAAGGCATCGCCTACCTGTACAAGGCGCGCTCGCTGGAAGAACGCCAGGCAATGATCGCCGCCGTTGCGGGCGTCACCGCCATCGGCCTGCGCCACAACCCGAAAGACACCGAACGCATGCGCCGCGAAGGCCTGATCGCCTTGCCCGAAGACCTCGGTATCCGCCGCACCGACGCCACCCGCGAACTGCTCGCGGCGAAGAGCGTGGCTGATTTGGTCGAGTGGTCCGGCGGCCTGTACAACCCGCCCGCCAAATTCAGGAGCTGGTAATGCACGCACTTAATCTGCAAGCGAAACCGCTGTCCCTGGCTGATCGATTGGCTGATCTGGCGGTGGACGCGCTGATCGACGAAGCGGATCTGTCGCCGAAACCGGCGCTGGTCGACCGTCGTGGCAATGGCGCGCACACCGATCTGCACCTGGGCCTGATGCACGCTTCGGCGCTGTCGTTGTGGCCGGCGTTCAAGGAAATGGCCGAAGCGGCGGTTGCAATCGGCGAAGTCGATTCAACGTTGCGCGAAGCGATTGGCCGCATCGGTCGAGAAGGCGAGCAAGCGATGCTCACGACCACCAACGGCGTGAACACGCATCGCGGCGCCATTTGGGCGCTGGGATTATTGGTGACGGCTGCTGCGCTGGAGCCGCAATCCTCCAGCGCTAACGCCGTGACCCTGCGCGCCGCACGTCTGGCCTTACTGGAGGACCGCTACGCACCCAAACCATTGAGCCACGGCGCCCAGGTCGCCCTGCGTTACGGCGCACGCGGCGCGCGTGAAGAAGCGCAACTCGGCTTCCCCTCGGTGCTGCAACGCGGCCTGCCGCAACTCAAGCGCAGCCGCGCCAACGGCCATGGCGAGCAGAACGCTCGGCTCGACGCCTTGCTCGCAATCATGACGAATCTGGCCGACACCTGCGTGCTCTACCGCGCCGGTGAAGAGGGCCTGCACGCCATGCAGTCCGGCGCGCAAGCGGTGCTCGACGCCGGTGGCAGCGCCAGCCTCAGCGGACGCCGTCGCTTGCACGAACTCGATCAACAACTCATCGCATTGAATGCCTCGCCCGGTGGCGCCGCCGACTTGCTCGCCGCCACGCTGCTGCTCGACCGTATCGAGCGCGACGGCATCTCTCAGGGAGCGTTTTGATGGAGACCCTATCGTTTGAATTCCCCGCCGGGCAGCCGCCACGCGGTCGTGCGCTGGTCGGTTGTGTCGGCTCGGGTGATCTGGAAGTGCTGATCGAACCGGGTCTGGCCGGCAAGCTGACGATCAATGTGCAGACCTCGGTGAACGGCGCGCAACTGCGCTGGCAGCACCTGTTTGCGCGGATGTTCGACGGCACCACGCCGCCGGCGATGGCTATTGATATCCACGACTTCGGCGCGACGCCGGGGGTGGTGCGTTTGCGTCTGGAGCAAGGTTTCGAGGAGATCGGCCATGACTGACAGCGCCGCGTTGCTCAACAAATACAGCTTCGTCGAACTCGGCGCGCGGCAACGGGCGAAGGCCTTGCTCGATGCCGGCAGTTTTCTTGAGTTGCTCGATCCGTTTCAACGGGTGATGTCGCCGTGGCTTGAACGTCAGGGCGTGGTGCCGCAGGCCGATGACGGCGTGGTGATTGCCAAGGGCAGCCTCGACGGGTTGCCGGTGGTGATTGCCGCGATTGAAGGCGCGTTTCAGGGCGGCAGCCTTGGCGAAGTCGGCGGGGCGAAGATTGCCGGCGCGATGGAGCTGGCGGCTGAAGACAACCGCAAGGGCATCCCGACGCGCGCGGTGTTGTTGCTGGAAACCGGTGGTGTGCGTTTGCAGGAAGCCAATCTTGGGTTGGCGGCGATTGCTGATATTCATGCGGCGATTGTCGATTTGCAGCAGTACCAACCGGTGGTTGGGGTGGTGGCGGGCAGCGTTGGTTGTTTCGGCGGTATGTCGATTGCGGCGGCGCTGTGCAGCTATTTGCTGGTGACTCAGGAAGCACGCCTCGGTTTGAACGGCCCGCAAGTGATCGAGCAAGAAGCCGGGATCGAAGAATACGACTCCCGCGACCGGCCGTTCATTTGGAGCCTGACCGGTGGCGAGCAGCGTTTCGCCAGTGGTCTGGTGGATCGGTATGTCGCCGATGATGTGGCGAGGATTCGTCAGCAGGTCGGCGAATTGCTGCAGCAAGGTTTGCCGAAGCAACCTCGCAGCCAGCGCGCCGAATGGTTCCTGCAACGCCTGAGCAGTCTGAACACTGACCCGCAAATCGAACCGTCGGTGGTTCGCGATCTGTATCAAGGAGAGCGCTCATGAGCGGTTATTCGCTGCGCGGTTTGAACTGGTTCAACGCCTTGAGCGCGGGCGCTGTGGTGGTTGAAGGTCTGCCGGCCTCGTTGAAGGTTGCTGACGGTGATCTGGGGCGTTTTATCGCTGTGGTCGCTGACCCGGACAATCGTTTTCCACGTGCTCGCAATGGCGAAGTCGGCTTGCTTGAAGGCTGGGGGCTGGCCAAGGCTGTGGATGACGCGATCACGGCTGACCGCGACAAAGCGCAGAAACGCCCGATCATCGCCATCGTCGATGTGCCGAGCCAGGCTTATGGTCGGCGCGAAGAAGCGCTTGGCATTCATCAGGCGCTGGCCGGTGCGGCGGACAGTTATGCCCGCGCACGTTTGGCCGGGCATCCGGTGATTGCATTGCTGGTGGGCAAGGCGATGTCCGGGGCGTTTCTGGCGCATGGTTATCAGGCCAACCGTTTGATTGCGTTGTGCGATCCCGGCGTGATGGTGCATGCGATGGGCAAGGCGTCGGCGGCGCGAGTGACGTTGCGCAGTGTTGAAGAGCTGGAAGCGCTGGCCGCCAGTGTGCCGCCGATGGCTTATGACATCGACAGCTACGCGAGCCTCGGATTGCTCTGGGAAACCCTGTCGGTGCAACAGATTGAGCAGCCGACGGCGGAGGATCTATCGAGAGTTAACGAGTGCCTTAAACAAGCCATCGGAGATATCGCCAGCACTGACTTGAGCAATCGCCTCGGCGCTAAAAATCGTGCTGCTTCCAGCCGTGTGCGCGAACTGTTGAGGGCGCAGTGGTGAGCACGCCTCTGGCCCACGATCTGCTCTGGGGCATGACCCCGGCGCAGTTGCCGGCAGATGCGCCGCTGTGGGCAGTCGAGTCATTGGCCGCCGGGCAACCGGTGGTAGTGCGGCGGGCGTTGAGTGCTGAAGGTTTTGTCGCGGTGGGCGTGCGCGGTGTGTTGCGCGAGCAGCGGCTGGCGGCGTTTATGGCGCTCGATTCGATTGCCTGTCGGGTCAGTCCGGAGGCGCTGTGTCACGTCGACAGCGAGCGCGATCTGCCGGTCATGCAGGCGCTCAAACAGCTGCGGCCGATGCTCGACGATTGCGGTTGGGTCTGGGGTGTCAGCGGCAGTGTCGGGTTTGAATTGGCCAGTGGTTTTACCGCGATGCACGCGGCCAGCGATCTCGATTTGATTCTGCGTACACCGCAACTGATCACGCGTAATCAGGCACGCAAATTGGTTGCGGTTTTTGATCAGGCCGTGTGCCGGGTCGACCTGCAATTGCAGACGCCATTCGGTGCTGTGGCGTTGCGTGAATGGGCTAGCGGTTCGGCGCGGGTGCTGCTGAAAAATGCTCATCAGGCTTGCCTGGTGATCGATCCGTGGAACCCGCAGGAGCAGGCAGCGTGAGCAGTCTGCTGGTGTTCCCCGGCCAGGGCGCGCAGCAGGCGGGCATGCTTCAGCGCTTGCCTCGGGAAACGTTGACCGAGGCCAGCGATGTGCTCGGTGAAGACGTATCGCTACTCGACTCCAGCGAAGCGTTGCGCACGACAAGGGCAGTTCAGCTATGCCTGCTGATCGCCGGCGTCGCGGCTTCACGGCAGTTGTTGCAGGACGGACTCACGGCGAATTACGTCGCCGGCCTGTCCATCGGTGCTTATCCGGCAGCGGTGGTTGCCGGCGCCTTGAGCTTCAGCGACGCGTTGCATCTGGTCAGCCTGCGCGGTGAGTTGATGCAACAGGCTTATCCACAAGGCTACGGCATGACCGCGATCATCGGTCTGCAGTTATCCACAGTCGAAACGTTGCTGGCGCAGGTGCACAGCGAAGAATCGCCGGTGTATCTGGCCAACATCAATGCGGATAACCAAGTAGTGATCGCCGGCAGTGACGAGGCCATGCAAGCCGTAGCCGATCTGGCGCGCAGTCGTGGTGCCGGCCTGGCGAAACGTCTGGCGGTGAGTGTGCCGTCGCACTGTCCGCTGCTGGAAAAACCGGCGCAAACCCTCGCAGAAGCTTTCGCCAAGGTCGAACTGAAAAACCCGAAAATCGCTTACTTGAGCGGCAGTCGCGCGCGCCCTGTGACCAACGTCGAAGCGCTGCGCGACGACCTCGCTTTCAACATGTGCCGCGTTGTGGATTGGCGCGGCACCGTACAAAGCGCCTACGAGCGTGGCGTACGTTTACAGATCGAACTGCCGCCCGGTGCGGTGCTGACCGGGCTGGCGCGCCGGGTGTTCGAACAAGGCACGGTCACTGCCTTCGACAGTGCGCGTCTCGACACCTTGCAGGCGCTGTTGCGTGAGGAGGGTGGCCGCCAACTCTAAAACCGCCGACTCAAGCTTCGAACAACAAAAACAACATTCGACGATGCACTTTGAGGACTACAACAATGATTATTTACGGTGTGGCGCTGCTCGCGATCTGTACGCTGGCAGGGGTGATCATGGGTGACATGCTCGGCGTGTTGTTGGGCGTCAAATCCAATGTCGGCGGGGTCGGCATTGCCATGATTCTGCTGATCTGCGCGCGGTTGTGGATGCAGAAACGCGGCGGCATGACCAAGGATTGCGAGATGGGCGTCGGCTTTTGGGGCGCGATGTACATTCCGGTGGTGGTGGCGATGGCCGCGCAACAGAACGTCGTCACCGCGCTGCACGGCGGCACGGTCGCAGTGCTGGCGGCGATTGGTTCGGTGGTGGTCTGCGGTTTTACGATTGCCCTGATCAGCCGCACTCACAAGGGCGAGCCACTGCCTGACGAGCCGGTGGAAATCTCCCCGGTCGGCACGCCAGTAGGAGGCCGCTGATATGTGGGATCTCATCGAGAAAGGTCTGGAACACAACGGCTTGGTCACTGCCTTCGCTTTTGTCGGCGTGATCATGTGGGTGTCGGTGATTCTGTCCAAACGCCTGACGTTCGGACGCATTCACGGCTCGGCGATTGCCATCGTCATCGGTCTGGTATTGGCGTGGGTCGGCGGCACCATGACCGGCGGGCAGAAGGGGCTAGCGGATCTGACGCTGTTCTCCGGCATCGGCCTGATGGGCGGGGCGATGCTGCGTGACTTTGCGATTGTGGCCACGGCGTTTGAAGTGCAGGCGACCGAGGCGAAGAAGGCCGGGTTGATTGGTGTGATTGCGCTGCTGTTGGGCACGATCCTGCCGTTTATTGTTGGCGCGTGCATGGCCTGGGCGTTTGGTTATCGCGATGCGGTGAGCATGACCACTATTGGCGCGGGGGCGGTGACTTACATTGTCGGGCCAGTGACGGGCGCGGCGATTGGCGCGACCTCGGATGTGATGGCGTTGTCGATTGCCACCGGGTTGATCAAGGCGATTCTGGTGATGGTCGGCACGCCGGTCGCGGCGCGCTGGATGGGCTTGGATAACCCGCGTTCGGCGATGGTGTTTGGTGGTTTGGCCGGGACTGTCAGCGGCGTTACAGCTGGGTTGGCGGCGACGGATCGGCGGTTGGTGCCTTATGGGGCGTTGACGGCTACGTTCCACACCGGGCTTGGTTGCTTGCTGGGGCCATCGCTGTTGTTCTTCATTGTTCGCGGGATTGTGGGTTGAAGATCAAAAGCCTCTCACCCTAGCCCTCTCCCGGAGGGAGAGGGGACTGACCGAGGTGTTTTGGCGTTATACATCGACCTGAAAGTCCTGAGTCGAACTCAGGCTTTGAGACCCATGGAGATCTGCTCCCTTTCCCCTCTACCCCTTGGGGGAGAGGGCTGGGGTGAGGGGGTAGCTCTTGATCTTGATTTTGCTCTAAATCCCAGCCTGCCGATTGGCATACATCCGACACTCCGCCAACAACGCCAGCAAATTCGGATCCCTCTCCTTAGCCTTCAAGAACACCACGCCAATGTGCTGCTGCAACCGGTACTTCTCCTGCAACGGAATCAACTTCACCCGATTCTCATACACCGCCGCAATCCGCCCCGGCAGCAATGCATAACCCACCCCCGAACTGACCATGCTCAGCAGCGTGAAGATGTCATTCACCTGCATCGCCACCTTCGGCTCGAACCCCGCCTGCTTGAACACCCGGTTACCGTCCTGATGCGTGGCAAAACCCTGAGTCAGGGTGATGAAAGTCTCATCGCGCACTTCAGCCAGATCCACTTCACTGCGTTGCGCGAACTTTGAATCCGCCGGTGTGGCGAGGAAGATGTCGTCGGAAAACAGCGCAATCTGCTCGCAATCCGGGTCGTTGATGCTGTCGTCCAGCGATACCAGAATCGCGTCGACTTCCATGTTTTTCAGCTTGTAGAGCAGGTCGATGTTCGAGCCGAGGATCAGGTCGATGTTGAGTTCGCTGCGGCGGATCTTCAAGCCCATGATCAGTTGCGGTACGGTTTTCACCGTCAGCGAATACAGGGAGCCGAGTTTGAAGCGTTCGGCGGAGAACCCGGCGGCTTCGCGGGTCAGGCGTACGCTTTCGACGACGTCATTGATCAGCTTCTGCGCCCGTTCTTCGAGTACATAAGCGCTTTCCAGCGGCGTCAGGTTGCGCCCTTCGTGTTTGAACAGCGGGCAGCGCAGGGCGCTTTCCAGCGAGTGGATTGCGCGGTGCACGCTGACGTTGCTGGTCTGCAACTCGGCAGCGGCGCGGGCGAGGTTGCCGGTACGCATGAAGGCGAGGAACACCTCGAGTTTTTTCAGGGTCAATTCTTCGTCGATCAGCATGGCGCGGACTCTTTTTGGAATGCGTCGATTGTGCCTTGAACATCAAAAGATCGCAGCCTTCGGCAGCTCCTGCATTGGAATGCGATCACCCGTAGTAGCTGCCGAAGGCTGCGATCTTTTGATCTTGGCGTTGAACAGAAACATTGCGCTTTTACGCTCAAGGCCCGAGCCTTGCGCGCTGCGGTAACGAATATTGAGGTGAGCGATACATGTATCACGGAGAAAAACTCAACGCCTGGACGCATTTGGTCGGGGCAGTGGCAGCGTTTATCGGCGGCGTCTGGATGCTGGTGATCGCCAGCCTCGACGGCAGCCCGTGGAAGATTGTCAGTGTGGCGATCTACGCCTTTACCTTACTGGTGCTCTACAGCGCCTCGACCGTGTACCACAGCGTGCGCGGGCGCAAGAAAGCGATCATGAAGAAGGTTGATCACTTTTCGATCTACCTGTTGATCGCCGGCAGTTACACGCCGTTCTGCCTGGTGACCCTGCGCGGACCGTGGGGCTGGACGTTGTTCGGGATTGTCTGGGGGTTAGCGCTGATTGGCATCCTGCAGGAGATCAAACCGCGTTCGGAAGCGCGGATTCTGTCGATCGTGATTTATGCGGTGATGGGCTGGATTGTGTTGGTGGCGGTCAAACCGCTGATTGCGGCGCTGGGTACGACAGGTTTTGCCTGGCTGGCGTCGGGCGGGGTTTTGTACACGGTGGGGATTATCTTTTTTGCCCTGGATCACCGGCTGCGGCATGCGCATGGGATCTGGCATTTGTTTGTGATTGCGGGGAGTTTGCTGCACTTTGTGGCGATCTTGTTTTACGTCCTATAGACCGAGGCGCGGCTAATCGCTGGCAAGCCAGCTCCCACAGGGTTTAGCGTTGTTCACGGATGTTGTGGCCAACAAAGATCCTGTGGGAGCTGGCTTGCCAGCGATGGGGCCTTAGAAGTCACCCCAAAGCTGTTGGGCCACCGCCAGTGCAACCACCGGCGCAGTTTCAGTGCGCAGCACGCGCGGGCCGAGGCGGGCGGCGTGGAAACCGTTGCCTTTGGCTTGCTCGACTTCGGCATCCGTCAAACCGCCCTCAGGCCCGATCAAGAACGCCAGCGTCGCCGGTTTGGCATGACTCACCAACGGCTCCGCCACCGGGTGCAGCACCAGTTTCAACTCGGCTTCGGTTTGCTTGATCCAGTCCGCCAACAAAACCGGCGGATGAATCACCGGTACCCGCGAACGACCGCATTGCTCGCAAGCGCTGATCGCCACCTGGCGCCAGTGCAGCAGGCGTTTGTCGGCGCGTTCGTCCTTGAGGCGGACTTCGCAGCGGTCGCTGAAGATTGGGGTGATTTCATTCACGCCCAGTTCGGTGGCTTTCTGAATGGCCCAGTCCATTCGCTCGCCACGGGACAGGCCCTGGCCGAGGTGGATGTGCAGCGGCGATTCGACCTGCCCCGCGAATTGCTCGTCGATCTGCACGGTCACGCGTTTCTTGCCGACTTCCACCAGCGAACCGCGAAACTCATGGCCGGAACCGTCGAACAGCTGCACCGCATCGCCCTCGGCCATGCGCAGTACGCGGCTGATGTAATGCGCCTGGGCCTCCGGCAATTCGTGTTCGCCAGTGCTCAGGGGGGCGTCGATAAAGAAGCGGGACAGTCTCATGCGGGGTCTCTGTAAAAAGTGTAAAAGTCTGGCGGCCCTATCGCTGGCAAGCCAGCTCCCACAAGGACTTGCGCAGGACCTGTGGGAGCTGGCTTGCCAGCGATGACGGTAGTCCGTTCACCGCTGAAGCTTAAGTGAAATAGATCAGCCCGGATCGCGGAAGCCGGGATGGAAGTCTTTCGGCACGGCGACGCTGACGCTGTCACGCGTAGCGATGTCGATGCCTTCGCTGGCCACTTCGGCAAGGAAGTCGATCTGCTCCGGGGTGATCACGTACGGCGGCAGGAAATACACCACGCTTCCGAGCGGGCGCAGCAACGCGCCACGTTCCAGCGCATGCTGGAACACTTTCAAACCGCGACGTTCCTGCCAAGGGTAGGCCTCTTTCGTGGCTTTATCCTTGACCATCTCGATGGCCAGGACCATGCCGGTCTGACGCACTTCGGAGACGTTCGGGTGATCGACCAGATGCGCCGTCGCCGAGGCCATGTGCTGGGCCAGGGCCTTGTTGTTCTCGATGACGTTGTCCTGCTCGAAGATATCCAGCGTCGCCAGTGCCGCCGCGCACGCCAGCGGGTTGCCGGTGTAGCTGTGCGAATGGAGGAAGGCGCGCAGGGTTGGATAGTCGTCGTAGAACGCGCTGTAGACCTCATCGGTGGTCAGGCACGCCGCCAACGGCAGATAGCCGCCGGTCAGCGCCTTCGACAAGCAGAGGAAGTCCGGACGAATACCGGCCTGCTCGCAGGCAAACATCGTCCCGGTGCGACCGAAGCCGACGGCGATTTCATCGAGGATCAGGTGCACGCCATAACGGTCGCAGGCCTCGCGCAGCAACGTCAGATACACCGGGTGATACATGCGCATGCCGCCGGCACCCTGAATCAACGGCTCGACGATCACTGCCGCGACGCTGTCATGATGCTCGGCCAAAGTCTGCTCCATGGCCGCGAACATATTGCGCGAGTGTTCTTCCCAGCTCATGCCGTCGGGGCGCCCGTAGCAATCCGGGCTCGGCACCTTGATGGTGTCCATCAGCAGCGCTTTGTAGGTCTCGGTGAACAGCGGCACGTCGCCGACCGCCATCGCCGCCATGGTTTCACCGTGGTAGCTGTTGGTCAGGGTGACGAAGCGCTTTTTGTTTGGCTGGCCGCGGTTGAGCCAGTAGTGAAAGCTCATTTTCAGCGCGACTTCGATGCAGGACGAACCGTTATCGGCGTAGAACACCCGGTTCAAGCCTTCCGGGGTCATCTTCACCAGACGCTCGGACAGTTCGATCACCGGTTGATGGCTGAAGCCAGCCAGAATCACGTGCTCCAGCTGATCGACCTGATCCTTGATGCGCTGATTGATGCGCGGGTTGGCGTGGCCAAACACGTTGACCCACCACGAGCTGACGGCGTCGAGGTAGCGCTTGCCTTCGAAGTCTTCGAGCCAGACGCCTTCGCCGCGCTTGATCGGGATCAGCGGCAGCTGTTCGTGGTCTTTCATCTGGGTGCAGGGATGCCACAACACCGCGAGGTCGCGTTGCATCCACTGGTTATTCAGGCCCATTTACAGTCTCCTCGAGGCGGCTCGCGTCAGGCGCGGGCAAACAATCGCGCAAGCCTATGCAATGCGTCGCGCGGGGACAACCCATTGTGTCGATTGAGCTACTTTGTATGAGCCGATAGACGTCGCTGGCGGCGTTTTGATGGCTAACGTATTCTTCGCGGTTCTTTGGGTCGTCTGACCCGCAAAACTGCTTTTTCCTACGTGTATTTCCGGAGTTCGCTGAATGTCTGTCGGTTGGCTGCGCGCCTGTGCGCTGGTGATGTTGGGGCTGTTCAGCGTTACAGCGCTGGCCAAGGATAAAACTGCAATCGTGATCGGCGGCGGCCTGTCGGGCCTGACCGCCGCTTATGAGCTGCAAAACAAAGGCTGGCAGGTCACCCTGCTGGAAGCCAAACCGAGCCTGGGGGGGCGCTCGGGCATGGCCACCAGCGAGTGGATCGGCAACGACAAGACCCAGCCAGTGCTGAACAAGTACGTCTCGACGTTCAAGCTGGGCACCACGCCGGCGCCGGAATTCGTGCGTACCCCGGGCTACCTGATCGACGGCGAGTATTTCTCTGCCGCCGATCTGGCGACCAAGCAGCCGGCCACCGCCGATGCCTTGAAGCGCTACCAGAAAACCCTCGATGATCTGGCGCGTTCGATTGACGACCCGCAAAACCCGGCGGCAACCAGCACCCTGCACGCGCTGGACCAGATCACCGTATCGAGCTGGCTCGACAAGCAGAACCTGCCAGCCACTGCGCGCCAGTTGATCAACCAGGACATCCGCACTCACTACGACGAGCCTTCGCGTCTGTCGCTGCTGTACTTCGCGCAGCAGAACCGCGTGTATCGCGGCATCTCCGACCGTGACCTGCGCGCTTCGCGTCTGGTCGGCGGCAGCCAAGTGCTGGCGCAGGCGTTCGTCAAACAGATCAAAACCATCAAGACCAACTCGCCGGTGTCGGCGATCACTCAGGACAAGGACGGCGTGACCGTCAAGGTCGGCAGTGTTGGCTATCAGGCCGACTACGTTGTGCTGGCTGTGCCGCTGCGTGCACTGAACAAGATTGCCCTGACCCCGGCGCTGGACGCTCAGCATCTGGCGGCGATCAAGGGCACCAACTACGGCTGGCGCGACCAGATCATGCTGAAGTTCAAGACGCCGGTGTGGGAAAGCAAGGCGCGCATGTCCGGCGAGATCTACAGCAACACCGGTCTCGGCATGTTGTGGATCGAGCCAGCCCTGAAGGGCGGCGCCAACGTGGTGATCAACCTGTCCGGCGACAACGCTCGTGTGATGCAGGCGTTTGGCGACAAGCAAATGGTCGATCAGGTGCTGATTCGTCTGCACGCGTTTTATCCACAGGCCCGTGGTTCGTTCACCGGTTATGAAATCCGCCGCTACAGCACCGACCCGTCGATGGGCGGCGCGTACCTGGCTTACGGCCCGGGCCAGATCAGCAAGTTCTGGCGTCTGTGGGAGCGTCCGCTGCAACGCGTGACGTTCGCCGGCGAACACACCGACACCTTGTACCCGGGCACCCTGGAAGGCGCGCTGCGCACCGGTCAGCGGGCGGCGAGTCAGGTTGAAGATCTGGCGGCAGGCAAATCGTTTGAGCCAGCCAAAGTAGTGCCGGCTGCAGCAGCGGCGGGCGCGGCGGGTGCCGTGGCGGCGAAGAAGGGCAACTTCTTCAGCAACCTGTTCGGTGGTTCGGATGACGAGAAGAAGCCTGAGCCAGTGAAGGCGCCAGAGCCGGCTCCTGCTCCGGTCGCACCAGCGCCGACTCCGGCACCTGCGCCAGCTCCGGTGGAACCGCCGAAGCCTGCGGCACCAGTGAAAGCTGAACCGGCGAAGAAAGCAGCGGCCAAGCCAGCGGTGAAGAAGCCAGCGGCTAAAACCGAGGCGAAAAAGCCTGCTGCGAAACCGGCAGCGAAGAAGGCTGAGCCGGCGAAGAAGCCAGCGGCCAAGCCGGCAGCCACCACTGAGACCAAGGCGCAGTAGGCCTTTGCTTCAATAAAAAAAACGCGGCCACACGGGCCGCGTTTTTTTTTGCCAGAAGCGCGCACTTCGATCCTTCCCGGTGCAGTCTCAAGGCTTACCTTTGCGCAGGACACTTCCCACAAAACAATCGGAACGAAATGATAGCGGGTGCCTGAGCTCCAACTTTATGCTTGAAGAAATTGGAGTCGCTCGATGAAAAGACTTACGGTAATACTTCTGTTGATGACACTTTCCGGTTGTGCCAATGGGCGTTTCTTTCCAGGTGGATATAACGCAGAACTTGCGTATCAATGCAAGATTGATCCCTACAGTGCCGATTGCTTGCAGCCGCCGCCAGTTTTCACCAACTAATCAATCAAAAGAGCGTTGGCTTGTTAAAAGTCCCATTTATAGAACTCGGTGCCGTTCGGTAACTTTCTGAGCCAGCGCTGCTTGGGTTTTCGAATCCGCCCGGGGATAAAACCGAAGCGAGCCCAACGCAGGTTGCCGTTGCGCTGATCGTAAATGACCAGATTGCCATCGTCCTGCATCGTCAGGTAAGTGTTGTACCACAGCGACTTTTCGAGGCTGTGGGTACTTTCGGCAATCCATAGTCGCCGTCTGGAAGGGTCGAAGAGAAATCCGTTATTACTGACGACAAATTGTAGTGGTTCACGCATCTTCTTTGGATGCAGAGTTGCACTGTAAGGTTGATTGTTGTCGGCAATCCAGACTAATGCTTCACCTTCTTTTATCACCAGATTGCCATCGCTCTGCAATAACAACCGATATCGACCGTTCTCGGATTGCAGGTATTGGCCCGGAGACATTGTCTGGTTTGGTGGTAACTCGGAAGTGCCACTTGCTTGAAATGGGCTATAACGAAGCGCCATGTTTTTCACCTTTTCAATGAATGATTGAGTCATCATTTGATCAGGGGCAGGCGGCCAACTAGCGATACATAGTTATTAAATGAATTTTCTTTTTCTGCGAATTTTTTGTGATCACTGCCTGCTCCGCGGCGCGCCGGAGCAGAAGGAGAATCGCGCCCCGTGGTCCGAGCGCTGCGCGGTAGAATCGCCTTTAATCTTTCCTTAACACGCCACTTCCAGACTCTTGATCGTATTTCTCGATATTTCAAAGCAAAATTTTCCGCTTTAATTCGATAGATAACTCGCTAGTCTTGGTTCGCAGTTCTCACAGGATTTGGGCAATGCAGCTACGTAACTCTTCTTCGCGCTATGGTTGGGTCAGCATCTTCATGCACTGGGGTGTGGCGCTGGTGGTCTTCGGGCTGTTCGCGTTGGGTCTGTGGATGGTCGGGCTGGATTACTACAGCAGCTGGCGCAAAGAGGCGCCGGATCTGCACAAGAGTATCGGTCTGGTGCTGTTGGGTGTGATGGTGTTGCGGGTGCTGTGGCGCTTTATCAGCCCACCGCCGCCGACGCTGCAAAGCTACAGCCGCATGACCCGCATCGGCGCCAAGTTCGGCCATGGGTTTCTGTATCTGGGGCTGTTCGCTGTGATGCTTGCCGGTTACCTGATTTCCACCGCAGACGGTGTCGGGATCCCGGTGTTTGGCCTGTTTGAAGTTCCTGCACTGGTTTCCGGGCTACCGGATCAGGCAGATACCGCTGGGGTGATTCATCTCTGGCTCGCGTGGGCACTGGTAATTTTTTCCGGCCTCCATGCGTTGGCAGCATTGAAGCACCACTTTATCGATCGTGATGCGACCCTGACGCGAATGCTCGGTCGCAAAGCCTGAAATTCAACCTCGACTCAAAGGAAAAGAAAGCATGTTGAAAAAGACTCTGGCCGCTCTGGCAATCGGTTCTGCACTGCTCTCGGCTGGTCAGGCCATGGCTGCGGACTACAAAATCGACAAGGAAGGTCAGCACGCCTTCGTTGACTGGAAAATCAGCCATCTGGGCTACAGCTTCATTCACGGTACTTTCAAAGATTTCGACGGTACGTTCTCGTGGGATTCGGCCAAGCCTGAAGCCAGCAAGATCTCGGTTGATGTGAAAACCGCCAGCCTGTGGTCGAACCACGCTGAACGTGACAAGCACATCGCCAGCAAAGACTTCCTCGACGTTGGCAAATTTGCTGATGCCAAGTTCGTCTCCACCGCCGTTAAATCGACCGGTGAAAAGACTGCTGATGTGACTGGCGACCTGACCCTGCACGGTGTGACCAAGCCTGTGACCTTCAAGGCTACGTTCAACGGCGAAGGCAAGGATCCATGGGGCGGCGAACGCGCTGGCTTCAACGCCAAGACCACCCTCAACCTGAACGATTTCGGGATCAAGGGCCCAGGTCCTACCTCGCAAACCGCAGATCTGGACATCTCGCTGGAAGGCGTGAAAGTTAAATAACTTTTGCTCTGCCACACAAAAACGCCCCCGGTCGAAAGATCGGGGGCGTTTTTTATTGCCTACGACACACACGCATCCCCTGTGGGAGCGAGCCTGCTCGCGAAGGCGGCGGGTCAGTCAGCAATGATGTTGGCGAATGACCGCTTTCGCGAGCAGGCTCGCTCCCACAGGGGATATGCGGTGATTCAGGGGTATTTGTGGCGGCATAAAAAAATGCCCCGGCTCTTTCGAGACGGGGCATTTTTATGGCGGCGTTAACTCAGCGATTGCGGGTCAGCAATGCTGGTTTTTCGCCACGCGGGCGGCTTGGCAGTTGATCGAGCTGCTCAGGCGTCGGGAAGCGGTCGGCTTTCGATTCCTTGTGCATGATCTTCGGGCCGTTGCTGCGCGGGTTCTGCACGGCTGGTTCGCTACGTGGCTGATCGTCACGGGCCGGACGGCGGTTGCGCGACGACGAGGCGGAATCGTCGCGACGACCCGACTGACCATCACGCGGTGCGCCGTTGCGCGGGCCGCTGCGCTTGGCTGGCGGGGTGCCGGTGCTCGAACCGTTGCTGTTGCGCGGACCGTTCTGACGACCCTGCGACTGACCGCCACGTGGTGCGCCCGAACCTGCGCCTGCACCTTGAGCCGGTGCGCCTGGACGACGGCCACGGCCGCCGGCAGGGGCTGGTTTTGGTACGTAATCAACGCGGTTACCGAAGTTATCGATATCGTCGTCGAGGAACTCGTCCGGTGCACGATCAGCCGCCGCACGTGGCGGTTGGCTCGGGCGCTGTTCGCGGGCAGGGGTGCCTTCGCGCGGTTTTTGCTGACGGGCAGGGCGCTCGCCACGTTCACCGGCCGGTTTTTCCTTGCCCTTGTCTTTGCCTTTGTCTTTACGACCGCCGCCACCGCCGCCGCCATTCGGGCCGTCGCCGCGTGGGCCACGTGGATTGCGCGGGTTACGCACGTCCGGACGCTCACGCACTTCCGGCTTCTCGGCTTCAATGGTGCTCGAATCGAAGCCCATCAGGTCGCCGTCGGCGATTTTCTGCTTGGTCATGCGTTCGATGCTTTTCAGCAGTTTCTCTTCGTCCGGGGCAACCAGCGAGATCGCCTCGCCCGAACGACCGGCACGGCCGGTACGGCCGATACGGTGCACGTAGTCTTCATCGACGTTCGGCAGTTCGAAGTTGACCACGTGTGGCAACTGATCGATGTCCAGACCGCGTGCGGCGATGTCGGTCGCAACCAGAATGCGTACCTGGCTGGCCTTGAAGTCGGCCAGCGCTTTGGTGCGCGCGTTCTGGCTCTTGTTACCGTGGATCGCTACAGCCGGCAGGCCGTGCTTGTCCAGGTACTCGGCCAGACGGTTGGCGCCGTGCTTGGTGCGGGTGAAGACCAGCACCTGTTCCCACGCGCCGGCGGTGATCAGGTGTGCCAGCAGCGCACGCTTGTGGCTGGCCGGCAGACGGAATACGCGTTGTTCGATGCGCTCGACCGTGGTGTTCGGCGGCGTCACTTCGATGCGTTCCGGGTTGTGCAGCAGCTTGCCGGCGAGGTCGGTGATGTCTTTGGAGAAGGTTGCCGAGAACAGCAGGTTCTGACGCTTGGACGGCAGGCGCGCGAGGACTTTCTTCACGTCGTGCACGAAACCCATGTCGAGCATGCGGTCGGCTTCGTCGAGGACGAGGATTTCCACGTGGGACAGGTCAACGCTGCCCTGGCCGCAGAGGTCGAGCAAGCGACCCGGGCAGGCAACGAGTACGTCGACGCCGCGGGACATGGCCTGAACCTGTGGGTTCATGCCGACGCCGCCGAAGATGCAGGCGCTGACGAATTTCAGGTCACGGGCGTAGATCTTGAAGCTCTCGTGAACCTGGGCCGCGAGTTCGCGGGTCGGGGTCAGGACCAGTACGCGCGGTTGGCGCGGGCCATGACGCTGGGATTTGTCCGGGTGACCGTTGGGGAACAACCGCTCCAGGATCGGAAGGGCGAAACCGCCGGTTTTACCGGTACCTGTCTGTGCCGCAACCATCAGGTCGCGACCTTGCAACACGGCGGGAATGGCCCGCTGTTGCACCGGAGTAGGCTCGGTATAGCCCGCATCTTCGATGGCGCGGACTAAAGCCTCGGAGAGACCGAGGGAAGCAAAGGACATGAGTAATCCTGTTTTAGTTAGGGCTTGGCCCAATGGGAGTCTTGCCTGGCGCGAATGGCGTTTAAGAGGACGCAATCCCGTCCGGTCCTGCTGCGGTTCCGAAGGCACGTCTGGAGTGCTCGCGCGGGCTGCAAAGCTGCGCTGTAGCGGGTCGAGAGGCCTGTTACGGTTCCGGGCGTCCGGGCGTGAGCCTGGCGGGAACGCCGGAGTATAACAGAGCAATCACTGCGCGCTGCTTTCCTGCTGCTCAACGGTTTTACCGCTGGCCGTGGCATTGCCCAGCGGCGCAGCCATGGCGGGAGCCGCGCCGTAGCGTGCGCTCAGCTCGGCGTAAGCCGGTTCGCGCTTGAATCGCTTGAGCTCGGCGCCAAATCGCTGCACCAGCAAATCCATGCCGGCATTGCGTCTAACCGCGAGAAACTGGCTCTGGCGGCTAATGACAGTGGGGTTTTCGGTGATCTGATCGCGAATATTCAGCTCATCGAGCAAGTGCTGACCGACACGGCGATCGGTGATCAGCAAGTCGATGCGACCGCGCACCAGTTTGCCGAAGTTGGCTTCGTGGGTCGGTGCCGGTTCACGGGTAAACAGTGTTGATTCGCTGAAATCGGGGCTGTACAGATAACCCGGCGAGGTGCCTATGGTCAGGCCTTTGAGTTCCTCGAGTTTGCTGAACGGGTGTGGCCGGTCGTTGGCGTAGAACATCACGAACTCGACGTCCGACAGCGGCTCGCTTGGGTAAAGCAGGGTCGCGTCGCGTTCATCACTGTGAAAAATATCCAGTGCACCGTCGGCCTGACCGGTCTCAAGCATCGACAGGCAGCGCTTCCATGGCAAGAACTGCCATTCGACTTCGATGCCCAGACGTTTGAAGACAATGGCCGTGGTTTCGTAATCCAGCCCGAGGTTTTTACCGTTCTCTTCGTAGACATATGGCGCCCACGGCTCGGTGACAATACGCAACTTCTCGCCTCGAGCGGCGAAGCTCAGGCAAGCAAAAACCAGCACGGCGAATAACTGCGTGATCAAAGGCATGGCTTGAGATTACGACGAGAAACGCGAAAGAGCCAGAAAGTGCCTGCACAAGCTCTGTTTCGGGCCTTTAAAAGCAAAAGATCGCAGCTGCGACACCCCCTGTAGGAGCTGCCGAAGGCTGCGATCTTTTGATCTTTCTATGATGCTTAACGCGGCAACTTCAGGTTATTCCAGATCGCCAGACTAGGCTCAGCCTGGTTCATGGAATAGAAGTGCAGACCCGGCGCGCCACCTTGCAGCAGGCGTTCGCACATCTCGCTGACAACTTGCTCACCAAAGCGCTGAATGCTTTGCGTGTCATCGCCGTAGGCTTCCAGTTGCTTGCGGATCCAGCGCGGGATTTCCGCACCGCAGGCATCAGAGAAGCGCGCGAGTTTGCTGTAGTTGGTGATCGGCATGATCCCCGGAACGATCGGCAGATCCACACCCTGCGCCTGCAAACGGTCGACGAAGTAGAAGTAGCTGTCGGCGTTGAAGAAGTACTGGGTGATGGCGCTGTCGGCGCCGGCACGGGCCTTGCGGATGAAATTGGCCAGATCGTCTTCGTAGTTGCGCGCTTGCGGATGCATCTCCGGGTAAGCGGCAACTTCGATGTGGAAATGATCACCGGTTTCTTCACGAATGAATTCAACCAGTTCATTGGCGTGACGCAGCTCACCGCTGGTCATGCCCATGCCGGATGGCAGGTCGCCACGCAGGGCGACGATACGCTTGATGCCGGCAGCCTTGTACTCGTTCAGCAGGCCGCGCAGGTCGTCCTTGCTGTCGCCGACGCACGACAGGTGCGGTGCGGCCGGTACTTTGACTTCGCTTTCCAGTTGCAGAACGGTGTTGAGGGTGCGATCACGTGTCGAACCACCAGCGCCATAGGTGCAGGAGAAGAAATCGGGATTGTACGTTGCCAACTGACGGGCAACGTTGAGCAGCTTTTCATGCCCAGCATCGGTCTTGGTCGGGAAGAACTCGAAGCTGTAGCGACGGTCTTGGGACATGGTCATACCCTTGGAAACAAGAACCTTCGAGGCGCTGCAATCCCGTGTGGGAGCGAGCCTGCTCGCGAAAGCGCTGGGTCGGACAACACGGATGTTGAACGTTGAGACGCCTTCGCGAGCAGGCTCGCTCCCACAGGGAGAGCGAGCAAGCGCCTGTTAGTAGCGGTAAGCGTGCGGCTTGAACGGGCCTTCGACGGTCACGCCGATGTAGTCAGCCTGTTGCTTGGTCAGTTGCGTGACCACGCCGCCGAAGCCGCGAACCATTTCCAGGGCCACTTCTTCGTCAAGTTTCTTCGGCAGTACTTCAACGGTCAGACGCTCGGCTTTCTGGGCTGGCGACAGGTCGGCGTACTTCTGGCCGAACAGGAAGATCTGCGCCAGCACCTGGTTGGCGAACGAACCGTCCATGATGCGGCTTGGGTGGCCAGTGGCGTTACCCAGGTTGACCAGACGGCCTTCGGCCAGCAGGATCAGGTAGTCGTCGTTCTGCGCGTCGAAAGCACCAGCGCCGGTACGGTGGATCTTGTGTACCTGCGGCTTCACTTCTTCCCATGCCCAGTTCTTGCGCATGAAAACGGTGTCGATTTCGTTGTCGAAGTGACCGATGTTGCAGACAACAGCGCGCTTCTTCAGGGCTTTGAGCATGTTCGCGTCGCAAACATTGACGTTACCGGTGGTGGTCACGATCAGGTCGATCTTGCCCAGCAGCGCTTTGTCGATGCTCGCTTCGGAACCGTCGTTGATACCGTCGATGAACGGCGAAACCAGTTCGAAACCGTCCATGCATGCTTGCATAGCGCAGATCGGGTCAACTTCGGAGACTTTAACGATCATGCCTTCCTGACGCAGCGACTGAGCCGAACCCTTGCCCACGTCACCGTAACCGATGACCAGCGCTTGCTTGCCGGACAGCAGGTGGTCGGTACCACGCTTGATCGCGTCGTTCAGGCTGTGACGGCAGCCGTACTTGTTGTCGTTCTTGGACTTGGTCACCGAGTCGTTGACGTTGATGGCCGGGATTTTCAGCTCGCCCTTGGCC